>X301_European_Hare__coassemble_950_pt1 | contig 31420 bp, 18 predicted proteins | sample X301_European_Hare__metabat2_high_PE_019 | metagenome-assembled genome bin X301_European_Hare
TCGCGGCCGTTCTTAGAACTACCGACACCTTTTTTATGTGCCATTTCTTCTTACTTTTTTAATTGATTAAGCTACTACTTCCTTAATTGTTAACTCTGTGAATTGCTGACGATGACCGTTCAGTTTACGATAACCTTTTCTTCTTTTCTTGTGGAAAACAAGAACCTTGTCGCCTTTTACCAAAGCGGAAACAACTTCGCAAACCACTTTTGCTCCTTCTACTGTGGGAGCGCCTACGGTGATGTTACCGTCTTTGTCTACCAAAAGAACTTTCTCGAATTCTACTGTTGCACCTGCTTCAGCATTTTGCATGTGGTGTACAAACAGCTTCTTGCCAGCTTCTGCTTTGAATTGCTGACCGTTGATTTCTACAATTGCGTACATTTCTTATATATAATGTATAAGTTAGCTCCGTCGGGTGGTCTCTAATCACTTAGAAAGCACTTGGTCGAACCCGGTGCGGAATAATCGGGCACAAAAGTACTCTTTTTATTCTAAATGGACAAATGTTCTTTTGCTTTTTTGTTCTTTTAATGCAGATTGTACTTTTAGATTATTGGAGAAAAACTGTTTCATCAAGGAGAAACAGTCCGTGTAGGGATGGTTTCTGTTACAAAATGAATTTCAGAACATAGATACCGGCCAGCATCAGCGCCATTACAAGACACGCGAATATGACGAGTAGCACAAGACTGTAAGTCAGCATGAGGATAGTGCGCCAAAAGCTTCTCCACCAGGTGCAGCGGTACAATTGTTTGTAATCCCAACAGAATAGGACGAAAATAAGCCATAAAGGCAGCTCATACAAATCGTCTACCTTTGCGTACCCGTTGAAAGGCAGCACGATGATGCTCAGCAGGAGTATCTGGCAAGCTATGTAGGCTTGTATGAACACATGCTCCGTGGTATTGTAGTTTAACTTATATTTCCGGCGTCGGAAGGCAAGTTGGGTGGCAAGTGCAAACAAAGGCAGTGTGGCAATGATGCGGAATGCCTTGTTTCCGTGTCCCCAGCTCTTCATCAGATTCCATACTTTCATTAGGAAAGGAGAGTTCTGGAAGACTTTTTCCAGTCTGTCTCCCACTTCCGAGGTGTCGTTTACAAATTCATCGATGAGGTCGCCATCATCGCTGTTCTGTTCGGATACCTGTGTGGCAGAAGTGGAGTCGTTCTTCTCTTCCAGTTTGTTCAAGCTTTTCTCCAGGCTTTTTATAGTGATGGCGAGGGCTCGCTTTTCCTCTTTGCTATAGGTTTTCTCCATCTTTTTGGTAAGCTTCTCTTTAGCGGCAATGATTTCTTCTTTGTCTGTCTGCTCTGTCTTTTCCGTCTTTTCTTTTTTGCTCAGAGCTTCCGGGTCTACCAGTTGTACAGCCATGATATAAAGGGCTGCAAGAATGAAGAGTGTCTGGAACGGGCGAAAATACTCTACACGCTTACCGCCGATGAAGTCTCTAATCATGTATCCCGGACGGTAGAGGAGTTCCAGAAGGGTACGTCCAAAGCCATTATCTATATTGAAGAAGCCTCCGGCAATGTTTTTAAGCGCGTTGCTCAACCGATAGCGTGGAGTGTTACGGCTTTGTCCGCAACGGTTACAGTAGTTGCCGGTATAGGTGGTGCCACAATTCAGGCAGGTGCAGGTTTCGTTGCCAGCGGGAGGAGTTTTTCTCCCTTGTATCAGCTTGATGTGAAATGCGCGTAAGCGTACTGCGCAGGGGTGCCACCATGAGTCGATGAAAGTTTTTGCTTTGTTGGGTAGTATCCTTCTTTTTTGGAGGATACCCCACAATGTCAGTATGAAAACAACCGGGAAGAAGTTGCTGTCGTCGGTCATGTCCAGCTCTTCAATAGCCAGCCAGAAGAGTGTCACTAGAAGGAGGATTTGCCAGACGCTTATCCTTTTCTGTTTCCGGGGAGAAGTGGCATGCGCATTTTCCGGCCGGATGGGATTTTCAATCTTGAATATGGAAGGATGCTCCTCCTGAACTGCCAGCAGTTCTTCCAAGGTGTTCATTATTTTCCGGTGTGGGTACTTCTCCAATTCTTTGGCAGTGGTTACTCCGTGGGTGACTCCAGCAAAGTCTACTCCGGCCGCTTGGGCTGTTTCCGCATCTACCGTGCTGTCGCCTATATAGAGGGTCTCGGCTTTGCTGACATGTAGCCGCTTAATGGCAAGGAGTAGCCCTTCGGGAGATGGCTTGGCGGCTTTCACGTCTTCACCACCCACGATGATGTCCATAAAATCTTCAGGAAAATGCTGGTTGAGGAGTTCCTTGATGCGGAATCGGTATTTGGTCGAGATGATTCCGATGCGGGCGCCGGAGTCCTTCAGTGCAGTCAGTACGGACTTGGTTTCCAGGAAAAGCACCGTGTTGACAGTCATATGCGTATCGGCCTCTTTTCGGTATTCTGCCTTGAATCCTGCCAGTTGTCCGGCATCTGTCACGCCGGTGAGGATGGAAAAAGAGTCTTCCAGAGTCTTGCCGATAGTACGTTTGATGTCGTCATCCGTCACCTCTGTATATCCGTGACGGGTCAGTACGTTGTGGAAACAAGTGACGATTCCGCGGGAAGAATCAGCAAGCGTATAATCAAAGTCGAAAAGATAGGTCGTGTAATTCATTGTGACTTTTTGTGACAAAGATAGTGTAAAGTATATTTTTACAAAATAAAAAAGAGGATTAATCGGAATTTTGTATTACTTTTGTTTGCATGAATTCTGTAGAAAAGTGACAAGATGTGTAAGTGTTTTATCCGGTTAGGTTGTTATACTATACACGTTAACCCTATAATGTTATGAATTTGATAAAATCTTGTTGTTTGTTTGTGGTCTTTTCATCCTTTCTGGCATGCACCTCGCAGGTGTCGGATGTGAAGAGTGTGTCTTATACAGAGTTTGTGAATCCCTTTATCGGTACAGATTTTACTGGAAACACCTATCCGGGTGCCCAGGCGCCGTTTGGCATGGTGCAGCTCAGTCCTGACAACGGACTGCCGGGCTGGGACCGTATTTCCGGATATTTTTATCCGGACAGTACCATTGCAGGCTTCAGCCATACCCATCTCTCCGGAACCGGCGCTGGTGACTTGTATGACATCTCTTTTATGCCGGTGACATTGCCTTATAAGGAGGCGGAAGCTCCGCTCGGCATTCACTCTTTGTTCTCTCATTCGGAAGAGTCGGCAAGCGCTGGATATTATCAGGTGCGTCTGAAAGATTATAATATAAATGTAGAGTTGACGGCCACCGAGCGTTGTGGCATTCAGCGGTATACTTTCCCAAAAGCCGATGCTGCCGTTTTCCTGAATTTGCGGAAAGCCATGAATTGGGATTTTACCAATGATTCTCACATAGAAGCCATCGATTCGGTAACGGTGCAAGGTTACCGTTACTCTGACGGTTGGGCACGCGACCAGCGCCTCTACTTCCGTACACGTTTCTCCAAACCGTTTGCTGCGATGCAGCTCGATACAGCTGCCATAGAGAAAGAAGGCAAGCGGATAGGGACATCTGTCATTGCACGATTCGACTTTCAGACTAAGGAAGGAGAACAGATTCTTGTCAGTACTGCCATCTCCGGTGTAAGTATGGAAGGGGCGGCACGTAATCTGGCAGCAGAAGTACCTGATGATGATTTCGACAAATACCTGGCTGCTGTGCAGGATGATTGGAACGAACAATTGTCCCGGATAGAAATAAAATGCGATGACCGCGATGAGAAAGTCAAGTTCTATACAGCTTTATATCATTCGATGATTGCTCCTACCATTTACAGTGATGTGGACGGCGCCTATTACGGTCCCGACAAGCAAGTGCACCGGGTAGAGGGCTGGACAAATTACAGTACTTTCTCCTTGTGGGACACTTACCGTGCGGCTCATCCTCTCTATACTTTTATTGAGCCGGAACGGGTGAATGATATGGTGAAGTCCTTCCTCGCCTTCTTCGAACAGAACGGCCGCCTTCCCGTATGGAATTTTCAGGGGGGCGAGACAGATATGATGATAGGTTACCACTCTGTGCCGGTTATTGTAGATGCCTATCTGAAAGGTATTGGGGACTTCGATGCGAAAAAGGCCTTGGAGGCTTGTGTAGCTACTGCCAATATCGATTCCTATCGTGGCATTGGGTTATATAAGAAATATGGCTATGTTCCTTATAATGTGACGGATCAGTATAATTCGGAAAACTGGTCACTTTCTAAAACACTGGAATATGCATATGATGACTATTGTATAGCCCGTATGGCAGAGAAGCTGGGCGATAAGGAGGTTGCGGACGAGTTTTATAAGCGTTCCCGTAATTACCGGAATGTCTACAATCCGGTAAGTTCTTTCATGCAGCCCCGTGATGACAAGGGAGAGTTTATCCGGAACTTCTCGCCGGACGACTATACTCCGCACATCTGCGAGAGCAACGGCTGGCAATACTTCTGGTCTGTGCAGCAGGATATTGACGGTTTGATAGTTTTGACCGGAGGTAAGGAACGGTTTGCCCAGAAGCTGGACAGTATGTTTACTTACAATCCTTCTGCAGATGATGAGTTGCCTATTTTCAGCACCGGGATGATTGGCCAGTATGCGCATGGAAATGAGCCTAGCCATCACGTCATCTATCTGTTCAATGCTGTGGATCAACCTTGGAAAACCCAGAAATATGCAGCCCGGGTGATGCGTGAACTCTACCAGAACACTCCTGCCGGTTTGTGCGGCAACGAGGATTGCGGACAGATGTCCGCCTGGTATGTGTTCAGTGCGATGGGCTTTTATCCGGTAGACCCGGTTGGTGGAAAATATGAAATCGGTACCCCCCTATATCCGGAAATGAAGATGCACCTGCCCGGTGGAAAGACCTTTACGGTACTGGCGCCGGCGGTGAGCAAGGAAAATTGCTACATTCAATCTGTCAAACTCAACGGTAAGAACTATGACAAAAGTTATATTACGCATGAACAGATAATGGATGGAAGTGTTTTCGAATTTGAAATGGGGGATAAGCCAGGTCAGGCATGGTACAGTCCCCGATAACCGGCTAACATATGAATGAACATTTCGACTTGACATATAAATCCCTTTTCCGCAGGTATTATACCAACCTGCTGTTCTATGCCACACGCATTGTGGGGGAAGAAGATGCGGAAGATGTGGTACAGGATGTTTTCGTGGAGCTGTGGAAGCGGAAAGATACCATGAAGGTGGGAGAGCAGATTCAGGCTTTTCTGTATAGGGCGGTGTATACCCGTGCCTTGAACGTTCTGAAGCATCGGGACATTGTGAGTGGCTATGAGGCTGTCATGCTCGAAATCCATAAAAAGAGGGTTGAGTTCTATCAACCTGACAGCAATGATGTGGTGAAACGGATAGAGGATGCCGAACTCAGGAGGAAGCTGTCCGATGCCATCAATGAATTGCCGGACAAGTGCCGGATGGTATTCAAACTCAGCTATCTGCATGATATGAAAAATAAGGAGATAGCTGATACGATGGGAGTGTCATTGCGTACGGTGGAGGCTCACATGTACAAAGCTTTGAAGTTACTGCGCGATAAACTGGGGTATCTGAACCTGATGTTGGCTCTGTTTTTCATCGGGAAAGTAAGTGTTTTTGCGAGCAGCGTTGTTTTATTATCATAATGAAGGAAAGAATGAATAAGTTGAATGAGGAGATATTGGCCAAGTTCCTTATGGGTGAATGTACGGAAGATGAACTTCGTGAGGTGAACGCCTGGCTGGAAGGGTCGGGTGAGAATGCACGCGAATTGTTCAGGCTGGAGGAGATTTACCACTTGGGGAGACTGGGGGATACTTCGAATACACAAGACATAGAAAAGGCCGAAAAGCGATTGTTTAAAAGGCTGGAACAAGAGAAGACGAAACAATACAAGGTACGGAGGATGGTTGGGTGGATGCGGTATGCGGCCGTATTTGTGGGCTTCTTCCTTTTGGGAACTTTCGGCTATCTTTTTTATCAGACTTATAGCCAGCCGGAAACATTACTGGCTGTCACCACTCATGATAAGATTAAGGAACTGAAACTGCCGGATGGAACCAAAGTCTGGCTGAATAAAAACACTACCCTGAAATATCCACATGAGTTTGCAGGGAAGGGAAGAAAGGTTTATCTGGAAGGAGAAGGATATTTTGAGGTGATGAGGAATCTGGAAAAACCGTTTGTCGTACAGAGTGAGGCCATGCAGGTCAGAGTATTGGGAACTGTTTTCAACCTCAAGTCTGACAAGGCTAAGATGTCTGCAGTAGCTACCCTTTTGAAAGGCGAAGTAGAGGTGAAAGGTAATCATGGCGAGGGTATGATTATCCTTGCCCCCGGACAGAAAGCCGAGCTGAACGGAATGACTAGGCGTCTGGTGGTGAAGCAGGTGGATACGGGAATCGAAAACTGGCACAATAATGAGTTTGTCTTTGAGAAGGCTGACCTATACACCATTGCGCGTACATTGGAGAATTCGTATGGGGTGAGGGTAATTCTGGCACCGAACATAGATGTAAGCAAGACTTACTCGGGTACACTGAAGAAAAAAGAGAGTGTAGGGGCTGTGCTGAATCTGATAAAGAATGCCATTCCATTGGAGTATAAAATTGTGGGGAACAGTGTTTTCCTCTCCTCAACGAAGTAGGAAGGCTGCACAAATTCGAGATATGACGAGAAGAATTTATTTAATACTAACAACTTTCTAATATTATGCGAAAATTAATCCTATTGTTTTTTTTTGTGAGCAGTGCTTTATGGCTGCATGCCAAAGACTTTACCCGGTATGTCAGTCCTCTTGTCGGCACGCAGTCTACTTTCGAGCTTTCCACCGGTAATACCTATCCTGCGATCGCACGTCCCTGGGGTATGAACTTCTGGACTCCTCAGACGGGTAAGATGGGTGACGGCTGGCAATACGTCTATACAGCGAACAAGATCCGTGGTTTCAAGCAGACACACCAGCCCAGTCCTTGGATTAACGACTACGGGCAGTTCTCCATTATGCCGGTGGTTGGCAAACCCGAGTTTGATGAAGAGAAGCGTGCAAGCTGGTTCTCCCACAAGGGCGAAGTGGCACTTCCTCATTATTATAAGGTATATCTTGCCGAACACGATGTGGTTACCGAGTTCACCCCTACCGACCGTGCCGTATTGTTCCGTTTCACTTTCCCTGAAAATGATCATTCATACATTGTTGTCGATGCCTTTGACAAGGGCTCTTATGTGAAGATACTTCCGGAGCAGAATCGTATTATCGGTTATACTACCCGTAACAGCGGCGGTGTTCCCGAGAACTTCAAGAACTATTTCGTGATAGAGTTCGACAAGCCTTTTACTTATAAGGCTTCTGTAGCCGATGGCGTCTTGAGCGAGAATAAGGTTGAGCAGGAAGCCGGACATGCCGGTGCTGTTATCGGTTTCAAAACCCGTAAGGGTGAAGTGGTACATGCCCGTGTAGCCTCTTCTTTCATCGGTTTTGAGCAGGCTGACCGTAACTTGAAGGAGCTTGGCAATGACAATTTGGAAACATTGGTTCAGAAAGGTCAGGATGCCTGGAACAAGGTGCTGGGCCGTATTGATGTGGAAGGCGGAACCCTTGACCAGTACCGTACTTTCTACTCATGTTTGTATCGTTCCTTGTTGTTCCCGCGTGCATTCTATGAACTGGATGAGGCGGGAAATCCGATTCATTACAGTCCCTACAATGGGCAAGTGTTGCCCGGCTATATGTATACGGATACCGGTTTCTGGGACACTTTCCGCTGTCTTTTCCCATTCCTCAACCTGATGTATCCGTCGGTGAACAGGCAGATTCAGGAAGGCCTTGTCAACACCTATAAGGAAAGCGGTTTCTTTCCCGAATGGGCAAGTCCGGGTCACCGTGGCTGTATGATTGGCAACAACTCTGCTTCCGTGCTGGCAGATGCCTATCTAAAAGGCGTGAAGGTGGAGGACGTGCAGACACTGTACGAAGGTCTCATCAACGGTACAAAGAATGTCCATCCCGAGGTTTCTTCCACGGGTCGCCTCGGCTATGAGTATTACAACAAGCTTGGTTATGTTCCCTACGATGTGAAAATCAACGAGAACACTGCCCGTACTTTGGAGTATGCTTATAATGACTGGTGCATCTACCGCATGGCAAAAGAACTGAACCGTCCGAAGAAGGAGCAGAAACTCTTTGCGGAACGTGCCATGAACTATAGGAATGTATTTGATAAGGAAAGCAAGCTGATGCGTGGTCGTAATCAAGACGGCCAGTTCCAGTCTCCTTTCTCTCCTTTGAAGTGGGGTGACGCCTTTACTGAAGGTAACAGCTGGCACTATTCCTGGTCTGTATTCCACGACCCTCAAGGTCTGATAGACCTGATGGGTGGAAAAGAGTCTTTCGTAGAGATGCTTGACTCTGTATTTATTGTCCCGCCCTTGTTCGATGACAGCTACTACGGCCAGGTAATCCATGAAATCCGTGAGATGACAGTGATGAATATGGGTAACTATGCCCATGGCAACCAGCCCATCCAGCACATGATTTACCTTTATAATTATGCTGGGGAGCCTTGGAAGGCCCAATATTGGCTTCGTCAGGTTATGAACCGCATGTACACTGCCGGTCCCGACGGTTACTGCGGTGACGAGGACAACGGTCAGACTTCGGCGTGGTATGTCTTCTCTGCACTTGGTTTCTATCCGGTTTGCCCTGGTACGGACGAGTATGTACTGGGCGCCCCTCTGTTCCGTAAGGCTACCCTCCATTTCGAGAACGGTAAGTCCCTGACAATTGACGCTCCGGATAACTCACCGGAGAACATGTATATTGAGTCTCTCAAGGTGAACGGCGTGGATTATTCCAGGAATTATCTGACGCATGGCGATTTGCTGAATGGCGGTACCTTGAGGTTTGATATGGGCAGCCAGCCTAATATGAAGAGAGGTACGCAGCCGGAAGATTATCCTTATTCTTTCTCGAATGAACTGAAGAAGTAAAGAATAGTAATAATATAGTAAGAAAAGGGTTGCCTCGAAAATAAGTTGATATATCATTTTGTTATTTACTATCTGTATTATAGGTGTTTTTCTTGAATCAGGTGGAAATAATTATTTACTTCGTTAGTAATCTTGAGCAAAATGATATATCAACTTGTTTTCGGGGTAACTCTTTTTTTTAGGATTAATGATAAAAAAGATACTTTTTCAGTAAGTGTATTTTCATTGTCTGTTGTTTTATATAGGAATGCGAGAGAATGAATCTCTCGAAGTAATTTATTGTATAACCTATAAATTGTGTTTATGAAAGACAATTATGCTTTTCGGAGTTCGACGTTCATGCGGGCTTTATTAGTTTTGTTGTTCATGGCAGTTTCTATCCAGTGGGGCTTTGCCCAGTTAAACCTGAATGTGTCTCGCGGCACATTGGGGACAGTCATTGAACAAATCAAGTCTCAATCCAAGTATCAATTTTTTTATGACGACAAACTGGCTGCGTTGCCGGTAGAAAACGTCAAAGTGAACAATGCGTCTATAGAAGATGCTTTGAATGTTATTCTCAAAGGGAAAGACATTTCCTATAAAGTGGAGGATAACATCGTTTATCTTTCTGAAAAGTCTGCTGCTCCTCAAGAGGGCAACCAACAAGGGAAAGAACGGACGATTACCGGAGTCGTGTCAGATGACATGGGACCTCTGATTGGTGTGAATGTATTGATAAAAGGTACCAGCAACGGGTGTATTACCGACCTCGACGGTAACTTTACGCTGACCACTACGGAGGCGAATCCGGTGATTGTATTCTCTTATATCGGTTATACTACGCAGGAAATCCCCGTGAAAGGTAATGCGCCGATTAATGTAATGATGGCCGGAGATACCCAACAGCTTGAAGAAGTTGTGGTTACTGCACTCGGTATCAAGCGTTCGGAAAAGGCATTGTCCTACAATGTACAGCAGGTGAATACAGATGCCATTACTTCCAATAAAGATGCCAACTTTGTGAACTCATTGAGTGGTAAGGTAGCGGGTGTGAACATCAATGCTTCTTCATCCGGTGTAGGTGGTGTATCAAAGGTAGTGATGCGTGGTACGAAATCTATCATGCAGTCTTCCAATGCACTTTATGTAATTGACGGTGTGCCTATTTTCTCTGGCCGTGGTACTGCCGGAGGTAAGGAGTTCGACTCCCAGGGATCTTCAGAACCGATTGCCGATATCAACCCGGAAGACATCGAGTCAATGTCAGTCCTGACTGGTGCCGCCGCTGCTGCCTTGTATGGTTCGGAAGCTGCCAACGGTGCCATTGTCATTACTACAAAGAAAGGTAAAGAAGGTAAGGTGAGCCTTACTGTCAGCAGTAATACTGAATTCACCAATCCGTTTGTGATGCCGAGCTTCCAAAACCGTTACGGTACGGGAACCGGTGGTGTGATGAGCACTTCAGGAGCCATGAGCTGGGGAGCGCCTTTGTCTGCAGCCAATAACTACAATTACAGCCCGAGAGATGATTATTTCCAGACGGGTATTGTAGGAACAGAGAGCATTTCTTTGTCAACCGGTACAGAGAAAAACCAGACGTATGCATCGGCTGCTGCTGTAAACTCCAAGGGTATTGTTCCCAACAACAAATACAACCGTTACAACTTTACGGTACGTAACACCACTACTTTCCTGGACGACAAGATGACTCTGGATTTCGGTGCAAGCTATATTCTGCAGAATGACCAGAACATGACGAACCAGGGTACTTACAACAACCCGTTGGTGGGTGCTTATTTGTTCCCGCGCAGCAACGACTGGTCTGATATCAGCATGTATGAGCGCTATGACGCTGCCCGTAAAATTTATACGCAATACTGGCCGGTAGGTGACGAAGGTATGGTAATGCAGAATCCTTATTGGATTAACTACCGCAATCTGCGCCAGAACAAGAAGGACCGCTATATGCTGAATGCCGGTTTGAGCTATAAGATTCTGGACTGGCTGACTGTTTCAGGACGTGTACGTTTGGATAACTCCAACAATGATTATACAGAAAAGTTCTATGCTTCTACCAATACACAGCTCACCGAGAGCTCTTCACGAGGTCTTTATGGTATTACCAAGACGCAGGACAAACAGTTGTATGCAGACTTCCTGGTGAGTATCAACAAATATTTCGGTGAAGATTGGTCACTCCAGGCCAACGTCGGTGGTTCATTCTCCGATATACGTTCGGATGCAATGAAAACACGTGGTCCGATTGCTGATGGTGGCGATGCCTTCAGCGGCGAATCGGTAGGTTTGACCAACTACTTTGCCATCCAGAACCTGAGTGCCAGCAAGACACAGCGTTTGCAGGAAGGATGGCGTGAACAGACCCAGTCTCTCTTCGCTTCGGCTGAGCTTGGTTACAAGAACACTTACTTCTTGACGCTGACCGGACGTAACGACTGGCCTTCACAGCTGGCAGGTCCCAACTCCAACAGCAAATCATTCTTCTATCCTTCAGTCGGTGGTTCTGTTGTACTGTCTGAGTTAATGCCTAACTTGAACAAAGATTATCTTTCTTTTATAAAGGTTCGTGGTTCATGGGCATCTGTTGGTAGTGCTTTCTCCAGATATTTGGCTAATCCCCACTATGAATGGAATTCAAGTTCCGGCCAGTGGAGTATCACGACCCAATATCCGTTGTACAATTTGAAACCTGAACGTACCAATTCTTGGGAAATCGGTTTGAACATGCGTTTCCTCAAGAACTTTGAATTGGACGTGACATATTACAATGCCAAGACTATGAACCAGACATTCAACCCGCAGTTGCCTGTCAGCGGTTGGTCGGCTATGTATATCCAGACTGGTGCCGTACGTAACTCCGGTATTGAGTTGTCGCTGAATTACAAGAATACCTGGAAAGATTTTACATGGGATACCGGTATAACCTTCTCCAGTAACAAGAATAAAATCCTGACTTTGGCAGACAATGCCATCAATCCCGTTACCGGTGAGCTGTTCTCTTTGAGCACGTTGAATATGGGTGGCTTAGGTGATGCCCGCTTCTTGCTGAAAGAAGGTGGGAGCATGGGTGACCTTTACTCACTGCGAGATATGAAACGTGATGCCAATGGACAGATTTTTGTGGACCAAAATGGAACGGTTGCTACGGAAGCCATAACGGCCCCGGATAAATACATCAAGTTGGGAAGCGTACTTCCTAAAGGTAATTTGGCTTGGCGTAATAACTTCATTTGGAAGAATTTCACAGCAGGTTTCTTGATTTCAGCCCGTTTGGGTGGTGTGGTTTACTCACGTACACAAGCTATGTTGGACTATTACGGTGTGTCCGAGGCTTCTGCCGATGCACGTGATTTAGGTTACGTGTTGGTGAATGGTAGAGATAAGGTAAACCCCGAAACATGGTACGGTGTAGTAGGTAGCGGCACGTCTGTTCCCCAATACTACACTTATTCTGCTACCAATGTTCGTCTGCAGGAAGTATCTTTGGGTTACACCATCCCCAGAAAGTTGTTGAATGATGTGTGCGATATCAAGGTTTCGTTGGTAGGCCGCAACTTGTGGATGATTTACAGCAAGGCTCCTTTCGATCCCGAAAGTGTAGCTTCTACCGATAACTTTTATCAGGGAATAGACTATTTCATGATGCCGGCTTTGCGTAACATCGGCTTTAGCTTGAGCTTTAAATTTTAATACCAAACGATATGAAAAAGAAAAATATTATAAATAAATTGATTGTTGCTCCGTTGGTTATGGGCTTTATGTCCTGTACCGGCAATTATATGGATATCAACTCCAATCCTTATCAACCGGGTGATTTGACTCCGGATGATTATGCACTGGGTTCTGCCATGAGTAACTTGGCAAGTACGGTTATCTCATCAGATGTCAATACGGCACAGTTTACTGATTGTTTGTTGGGTGGACCGTTGGGAGGTTATTTTGCCGATTCAAATGCCGGCTGGTCCAATACAATATCCAATTTTAATGCTACAAATGACTGGACGCGTGTGTTCTTGATAAGTGACCGTATCATTTCAACACTTTACGGTAACTTGAGCACAGTGAAACAAGTATCGGAGAATACCAATAATCCGGTTCCTTATGCCATTGCTCAAATCATAAAGGTTGCTGCCATGAGTCGCGTGACTGATGCGTATGGTCCTATTCCTTATTCTAAAATCGGTCAGGATGGCAAGATTACCATTCCTTATGATACGCAGGAAGAAGTATATAACGCATTCTTCAAGGAACTGGACGAATCCATCGAGGTGCTGACTGAAAACAGAAATGCGGCGTTGGTTGCTTCTGCAGATTTCGTGTACAGTGGTAATGTACAGAAGTGGGTGAAGTTTGCCAATTCATTGAAACTGCGTTTGGCTATCCGTATTGCCAATGTAAGCCCTGCTAAGGCTAAAGAAATGGCTGAAAGTGCAGTGAATCACGAGTTGGGTCTGATTGAAACAAATGCAGACAATGCTACATGGAAGTATTTCGGTACAATTAGCAATCCGTTGTTTGTGGCAGTACGTTACAATGAAGAAGCTTCAGGTGGTGATACCCATCCTGCTGCCGACATCATCTGCTACATGAACGGTTACAACGACAATCGTCGTGCCAGCTATTTTGAGGAATCAAAATGGCCTGGAGAGACTTATGTAGGATTACGTCGCGGTATCAACCTCAGTAAGATGAAGGAGTATTTCATCAATTATTCACGTGTGAAGATTTCCTCTTCTGATCCCGTGCTTTGGATGAATGCGGCAGAAGTTGCTTTTTTGCGTGCTGAAGCCACTGCAATCTATGGTTTCAACATGAAAGGAACCGCTGCTGATTTTTATGAACAAGGTGTCCGTCTCTCTTTCGAACAGTGGGGAGCTACCGGTGTAGACAGCTATCTGGCTGATGAAAGCAGTGTACCTGCTCTTTACAAAGATCCCGCCGGTCTTAATACTTATGAAAAGAACCTTTCAGCCATTACTGTCAAGTGGAATGAAGGGGCATCCAAGGAAGAAAAACAGGAACGTATCATTACCCAGAAGTGGATTGCGAATTGGCCGTTAGGTAACGAAGCTTGGGCTGACTATCGCCGTACAGGCTATCCCAAACTGTTGCCTGCAACCAGTGAAGGTAACTTGAGTGGTGGAATTGTTGATAGCGAGAAAGGTGCACGCCGTATGCCTTATCCTTCTGAAGAATATACAAGTAATACTGAAAACGTGCAAGAGGCAGTAAACAGCTATCTGGGTGGACCGGACAACATGGCTACTGACGTATGGTGGGCACGCAAATAATAACAATAAATGCTGAATAATTATGAAATTATATAAGAAATCATTCAAAGGAATCGCGCTGGCAGCTTTTTCCGTATTGGCATTGTCTGCCTGCTCCGACTGGACGGATTCAGAGAGTATTAAACTGAAAGAACCCGGAATCGACGAACAGTCTCCCGAACTGTATGCCAAGTATCTGAAGAACTTGCAGGAATACAAGAATTCTGACCATAAGATTGTATACGGCTGGTTTGATAATAGTGAGAAAGTTCCTTTCAGCCGCGGGCAGCACATGTCGGATGTTCCCGACAGCCTGGACGTAATTATCGCAACTACTCCCGATTTGGCGGAATTCGAATTGGAAGATATTGCAAATGTACATGAGAAGGGAACGAAAGTATTCTATTCCATCAGCTATGACAATATCTTGAAGGAACATACCGACAAGGTGAAAGAAGGAACAGAAACATCTGCATTCTCGGCTTATCTGTCGGCTGAGCTGAACAGACTGATAGCTCTTGAAGCACCTTTCGACGGTATTGTAGCCGAGTATCGTGGTAGCAATCCTATCTACATGTCCGAAGCCGACAAGGCTGAAGCAAAGGCAAATCAGGATACTTTCTTCGGTGTGATATCCAACTGGAAGAGTGCCAATTCAGGTAAGCAACTGGTGTTCCAGGGGTATCCTGCCAACCTGATAGGCCAGTCTGTGCTCTCTTCTTGTGACCATATCATCTTGATTACAAATGATGTCACGGATGTTGCCCAACTGGGGATAGAAGCGCTTCAGGCCTTGATGGCAGACGGTGTTCCGGCTGACCGCTTCATTGTATCGGCATCTACCGTCTCTCTGGATACAACAGATAAGACTACCGGATATTACAATGCTTTGAGAGCTCTGTCGGAAGCTGCTTATTGGGTGACAGAACCGTCTGCAGAGTTTACAAAAGCTGGTCTGGCTATTGAGAACATGCAGAATGATTATTACAATGCTACCAATACCTATCAATACGTGAGAGAAGCTATCAATATTATGAATCCTGCTCCTAAAAAATAAAAGAATATCATGAAACTGAAAAGTATATATTTAGTATCGATGGCATTATTGGCAGGTGTATTTGCTGCTTGTAATGATAATGACGTTGAGAATTTCGATAATCAGGTGTATATCAACGGCTCGGCGATGACCAGTACTGTGTTGTTGAAAAACACTGTTTCCGATACGGAAGGTTCATTCCGGATTTCAATGGCTCGTCCTGAATCGCAGGATATAACTATTGCCTTGAAGGCGGACCCTTCACTGGTAGCTACTTATAACGCTACCTATTATGACACAGCCGAGGCTCTGCCGGAAAACTATTATACGGTAGAAACTCCGCAGGCTACCATTTTGGCCGGTGCTGTCATTTCAGACGACATCACTGTCAGCTTCAAGAACTTGACGGAGCTGGACCGTGAGAAGGTATATGTATTGCCGGTTACGGTAGACCAGGCAAGCATCGGAGTCTTGAAGAGCTCCGGTACCATGTACTACGTGCTGAAGGGTGCCGCATTGATTAATACGGTTCCTGATATTACCAAGAATCTGGTTTACGTAACTTGGACCAATCCAGATGTAGCCAATAATATGAATAAGCTGACGGCAGAAGCGTTGATTCGTGTAAGCAAGTTTGACAAGATGCTGACTTCCATTATGGGTATCGAAGGTAAGTTCCTGCTCCGCATCGGTGATGCCGGAATTCCTCAAAACCAGTTGCAGGTGGCTACAAGTAGCGGCAATGTGACCGATGAGAGTCTGGTTATTCCGACAAACGAATGGACACATATCGCTGTGACCTACGATGCGGATGCAAAAACAGTTATAATCTACATCAATGGTAAGAATATGCTGGAGACTACTTTGGACTGCGGAGTCGTGAACTGGGGCCAGACCATGACCGATGAAGGTAACGGATTCTGGATTGGCCATTCATACAATCGTGACCGTTGGTTGGAAGGTAATATCTCAGAGGTGCGTATCTGGAACAAGGTGTTGACATCAGCAGAAATCAATGCAAAGGACCACTTCTACCAGGTAGAGCCGGATGCTGACGGACTGGTTTCTTACTGGAAGTTCGATGAGGGCGCCGGTACTGCCATTCACGATTATAGCGGAAATGAGAACAATGCTACTGCAGTGGAATCATTGACTTGGACTGCTGTGGAACTGCCCGCTAAATAATTTAGTTATACCTTAATTCAAATAAAAAGATATTGATTATGAAATATATGAATCATGTAAAATCAGGCTTGCTGGCAATGGCTTTTGCATGTGCAGGAATATGCTTCACCGGTTGTGAAGATGATGTTGTCATCAACACCGGCAACAGTGACAAGCTGGATACTGTGGATGGCGTGTATGGCTATGTAAAGTCTGCCGCCGGTGCACGTGAACTTACTCCGATTTCTGTTTTTGGCGACAAGGTTGCTACCGGACATCTCTATTTTGAACTGAGCAAAGCTGCAGAGCAGGATGTTACGGTGACCTTCAAAGTGGACGAAGACGTTTTGGAGGCTTACAATAAGAAGAATGGAACAAGCTATAAAATGTATCCCGCCGATAAGCTGAGCCTGGCGAACGGTGGAACTGCCACTATCAAGGCGGGCGAACAGAAGTCGGCTTCTGTGGAACTGAATATCAATGCCGGAGGCACAATCGGACAGACTTATGCTGTTGCCGTTTCTGCATCTGCCAATAACGGTGTGGAAGTTTCTACAAACAATCAGGAATATATTTACTTGGTAAAGCCTTTGGCTGCTATTCCTGAGAGTATCAGTAAGGGTGATATACTTACACATTGCTTTGTGGAAGTAAATGACGAGAACATCTTGAATATGGGTGAATATACCATGAAGAGCAACGGAAAGCCTTTCTTTGATGTAGTCAGCATTTTTGCTGCCAACATCAATGTGGATAGCAAGACCGGTCGCGTACATGTTTTCTGCAATGACCAGGTTTCCTTCTTGCTGAGAAATGCGGATAAGTTCATCCGTCCTTTGCAGGCTAAGGGCATTAAGGTGGCTATGACTATTCTTGGCAACCATGACGAGGCTGGTATGGGTAACCTTTCGGAAGCTGCTGCCAAAGACTTTGCCAAGGAACTGAAAGCCTACTTGGATATTTATGGTTTGGATGGCATCGACTTTGATGATGAGTACACCAACTACAACAACTCCAATCCCGGTCCCGGCTTCGAAACACGCTCACGTGCCAACTTCGCGCGTTTGGTTTATGAGTGCCGCCAGGTATTTGGCAACAAGTTGATTGGTGTGTATGAATATGGTTCGCTCGACTCTCCAGACGGTGAGGTAGAGGGTATGAAGGTAGGTGACATTGTGGACTATATGACCTACGGTTACTACCAGAATCAGAATCCCGAGGGAGCCTTTGGCCGTGAAGAGTCTCATTTTGAGAACCTGCCCAAATCCAAGTATGCTCCGCTGCCTTGGAAGATTAATGATGAGTTGAACGGAGGTTGGAGTGGATTTGACAAGAGCAAATTCCAGAAAGTGAAAGATGAAGGTTATGGCATTCAGATGTTCTACAATCCCAAACCGCTGGTGTATCAGTATTATACGTTGCTTTCGGAAATAAGTAAAGTACTTTTTGATGATGAAGTGGAGTGGAGCGGCAAGTACTGGAGCCGTATCGGTGAAGCTTATCAGGGCAAAATGTTGGGTTATGAAGATTTGGTCGGCGAGTGGAAAGTAACTTCCAGTAACTCTCTCTTTACCTATGTGGATGAAGAAGGCAATCCTCGCTGGTGGGATTGGAAAGGCAGTCAGGAGTTTGAGAAGAATGTAATTATAGAGAAGGATGAAGAAGGTACCGGATATGTGGTTTACAACTGGGGTACTTTCCCCGAAATCACCGGTAAGTATCCGATGCATTGCGATTACTATAACGGTGCACTGCTCATCTATCCGCAAACCATTCATGAGGGCGATGCTGAAGACCCTGCTACCTACAAGATGCATTTCGGTACTTACAGCAAGAATTTCCAGTGGAAAGCATATCCTAACTATGATGATTACTATATGGATGGTGCTATTGCTCCTAACGGTGATATGCATATCTATGGCTTGGGCAACAGATGGGCTATCAATCCCTATAAGTATGTAGGCGGTGAGATTGAGACCGACATCTTCCCCGATGTTCCTTACTTCGTGAGTGAGAACTATACGATGAAGAAGGTACGCTGATGCCGTGTTTTCCGTAAACTGAGGTTTCGGAAAACGGATGCTTGAACCTTTTCATACATGAAACAAAGGAGGGCTTTGCTCAAAGTAATAGGGCGGCCCTCCTCAAGCATTCTCATATAACAAGATTCTATTATGAAGCTATACACCTACTTATACAATAAACAATATGAAGAAAAACATGAAATCTAGTTCCATACTGTTGGGTGGACTTTTTCTGCTGGGGGCGGTTTGCAGCTGTACCCAGACGGCACCGGACTATGCGTCTTACGTCAATCCGTTCATCGGTACGGGTGGACATGGGCATACCTATCCCGGAGCGGTAGTTCCCAACGGGATGATTCAGCCCAGCCCCGACACGCGTATCTACGAGTGGGATGCCTGCTCCGGATATTACTATGCAGATACTACTATCAACGGATTTTCACATACCCACGTCAGCGGTACGGGTTGTGCCGATTACGGGGATGTGCTGCTGATGCCCACTGTAGGTCGGCAGGATTACCACTCCATGGGCTCGAAGAGCCAGCAGATGGCGTACGCCTCTGCCTTTTCCCACGAGAATGAAACAGCCGAACCGGGATATTATTCCGTATTTTTGGACCGCTACGGGGTGAAAGCCGAACTGACCTCTACCAAACGTGCGGCGATTCATCGCTATACCTTCCCGAAAGCGGAAGATGCAGGTTTTATCCTCGACCTGGATTACAGTATCCAGCGCCAGAAGAATGAACAGATGGAGCTGGAAGTAATCAGCGATACTGAAATCCGTGGACGCAAGAAGACTGTATATTGGGCTTTCGACCAGTATATCAACTTCTACGCTAAATTCTCCAAACCATTTACCTATACGCTGGTCACGGACTCCATGGCATTGGACGAAGGCGGTCCGCTTCTGCCTACAGCTAAAGCTTTACTGCAATTCCAGACGGAGCCCAATGAGGAGGTATTGGTAAAGGTAGGTGTGTCTGCCGTGGATATGGACGGTGCCCGCAAGAATGTGGAAGCCGAAATCTCCGGATGGGATTTTGACGGTGTGCGCCGTGCTGCCCGCCAGCAGTGGAACACTTATCTTTCCAAGATTGACATCGATACGAAGGACAACGACCAGCGTACCATGTTCTACACGGCACTTTACCACACGGGTATGCAGCCCAACTTGTTTACCGATGCTGACGGACGTTACTTTGGTATGGACTTGAAGCCCCATCAAGGCAGGGTGGACGAGCCTATCTACACCATTTTCTCTTTATGGGACACTTTCCGTGCCTATCATCCGCTGATGACGATTATTGATCCTGAACTGAACGAGGCTTTCATCCGTTCGCTCATCCAGAAGTCCCGCGAGGGCGGCGTCCTGCCTATGTGGGAACTGGCCGGAAACTATACGGGTACCATGATTGGTTATCATGCAGCCTCCCTCATAGCGGATTCTTATGTAAAGGGATACCGTAACTTCGACGTGCAGGAGGCTTACAAGGCTTGCCTCCGTACGGCAGAATACGATACGACGGGTATTATCACCCATCCTTTGGTTGTGCCGCATCTGATGCCGCAGGCCAAGTACTGGAAGAACAAGATTGGCTACGTGCCTTGCGATAAGGACAATGAGTCCGTGGCAAAAGCACTGGAATATGCTTACGATGACTGGTGCATCTCCGTACTGGCAGGTGCCTTGGACGACGAAGCCAACCGCGATAAGTATGCGGCCTTTGCCGAGGGATATAAAGTTTATTTCGATCCGAGTACCCGCTTCATGCGCGGACTGGACAGTGAGGGCAACTGGCGTACGCCTTTCAACCCCCGCGCTTCCAATCACCGTAACGATGACTATTGCGAAGGTACGGCATGGCAGTGGACTTGGTTCGTTCCCCACGATGTGGACGGATTGGTAGAACTGATGGGAGGACGCGACGCCTTCATCGGCAAGTTGGATTCTCTGTTCACGGCCGATTCCAAGCTGGAAGGTGAATCGACCTCGGTGGATATTTCCGGTCTGATAGGTCAGTATGCCCACGGCAATGAGCCAAGCCATCACATTGCCCATCTCTACAACTACGTAGGCCAGCCCTGGCGTACGCAGGAGATTGTGGATGAGGTGCTGCATACGCTTTACTTCAACAACCCCGACGGACTTTCGGGCAATGAAGACTGCGGACAGATGTCTGCATGGTACATTCTGAATGCGATGGGCTTCTATCAGGTATGCCCCGGCAAGCCGGTATATTCCATCGGACGCCCGCTGTTCAACGAGGCGACCGTTCATCTGAAAGACGGCAAGTCGTTCAAGGTGATAGCCCACAACAACAGCCGCGACAACAAGTATGTGCGGAGCATTGTGCTGAACGGCAATAAGTTGGAGACTCCATTCTTCACGCATCAGGATATAGTGGACGGCGGTACGCTGGAGCTGACTATGGGCAGTGAACCGTTGAAGTGACACAGATAATATACAGAAGGGATGAGCCGAAAAAATCATAATCCTATATCGTGGGTCCCCACCGTATATTTCGCCATGGGATTGCCGTTCGTGGTGCTGAACATGGTTTCTGTGCTGATGTTCAAGGGGATGGGTATCGGTGACGCGCAGATTGCTCTGTGGACGTCGCTCATCATGATGCCCTGGACGCTGAAGTTCCTTTGGAGTCCGTTCCTTGAAATGTTCAAGACGAAGAAGTTTTTCGTGGTACTGACGCAGATGGTTACCGGAGCAGGTTTTGCTCTGGTGGCTTTGGCGTTGCAGTTACCGTTCTTTTTTGCGATATGCATTGCGCTGCTGGCAGTGATTGCTTTCAGCGGAGCCACGCACGATGTGGCTACGGATGGTGTCTACATGTCGGAACTGAACAAGCAGGACCAGGCCAAGTATATCGGTTGGCAGGGAGCCTTCTACAATATAGCGAAGATTGTGGCGTCCGGCGGGTTGGTCTGGCTGGCAGGTGCCTTGCTGGTAGGTTTCGGTGGGGTGGAGGGTGCCACAGAGGCAGTCCGCCACGAGGCTACCCGGCATGCATGGATGACGGTGATGCTGATATTGGCGGCGGTGATGCTGCTGCTTGGCTTCTACCACATGCGCATGCTGCCATCGGGCGGTGCGGCCGCATCCGGCGCCAAGTCGGCAAGAGAGACGTGGGAGCAGTTGGTGGCGGTAATCAAGGATTTCTTCTTGAAGAAGCACATCTGGTACTATATAGCGTTCATTATCCTTTATCGCCTTGCCGAGGGTTTTGTCATGAAGATTGTCCCTCTTTTCTTGAAGGCGGAGCGTTCGGCAGGTGGCTTGGGACTGAATGAGCAGCAGATAGGTTTGTACTACGGCACTTATGGGGCGGCAGCCTTTGTGCTGGGGTCACTGTTGGCAGGCTATTACATTTCGCACCGGGGATTGCGGCGGACGCTGTTCTCTCTGTGCTGCATCTTCAATCTGCCTTTTGTAGCGTATACCCTGCTTGCCATGTACCAGCCGGAAAGCGGGTTGCTGATAGGTAGTGCCATCGTGCTCGAGTACTTCGGTTATGGTTTTGGTTTTGTGGGACTGACTTTGTTCATGATGCAGCAGGTGGCGCCGGGAAAGCACCAGATGGCACATTATGCCTTTGCTTCGGGCATCATGAATCTGGGTGTGATGTTGCCGGGCACAATCAGCGGTTTTGTCAGCGACTGGTTGGGGTACGAGGCGTTCTTTACCTTCACGCTGTTTGCCACCATTCCGGCGTTCCTCATTACGTACTTCATACCATTTACGTATGCCGATGAGAAGAAACAACAATAACCAATTAATAATATAGAGCAATTATGAGCAACAAAATCACAATGCCTTGGGAAGAACGGCCGGCAGGCTGTAAGGATGTAATGTGGCGTTATTCGGAGAATCCCGTAATAGACCGCTACCATATTCCGTCGTCGAACAGCATTTTCAACAGTGCAGTGGTTCCGTTTAAGGATGGTTATGCCGGTGTGTTCCGTTGTGACAACCGGGCGGTGCAGATGAATATCTTTGCCGGTTTCAGCAAGGACGGCATCCACTGGGAAATAGAGCATGAGCCAATCAAGTTCAAGGCCGGGAATACGGACATGATAGAGTCCGAATATAAATACGATCCGCGCGTGACATGGATTGAGGACCGCTACTGGATTACGTGGTGCAACGGCTACTACGGCCCCACCATCGGCATCGGCTATACTTTCGATTTCAAGGAGTTCTTCCAGTGCGAGAATGCTTTCTTGCCTTTCAACCGCAACGGTGTGTTGTTGCCTCAGAAGTTCGATGGCAAATATGCGCTCTTGAGCCGTCCCAGCGATAGCGGACATACTCCTTTTGGCGACATCTACATTAGCTTCAGCCCTGACATGAAATTCTGGGGCGAACACCGCCATGTGATGGCTCCTACGCCTTTCCCCGAAAGTGCCTGGCAGTGTACCAAGATAGGGGCAGGTTCGGTACCGTTCCTCACGGACGAGGGTTGGCTGATGTTCTATCATGGCGTGATAACCACTTGTAACGGTTTCCGTTACTCCATGGGAGCAGCTATTCTGGATAAGGACAATCCTGCCAAGTTGCTCTACCGCACCCGTGAGTATCTGCTTGCGCCTGCTGCTCCTTATGAGTTGCAAGGTGATGTTCCCAACGTGGTGTTCCCTTGCGCAGCGTTGCAAGATGGAGAACGTGTAGCTGTATACTACGGTGCAGCCGATACGGTAGTGGGGCTTGCCTTTGGGTATATCCGCGAGATTCTGGAGTTCACGAAGCGCACAAGTATTTTGTAAGTACCAAGCAGTTGGCAGGCGCTCGGTATTGCTGAAAAGCGCCTGCCGTAACTGCCTTATACTTAGTGTAATATCACTGCAAAGATACTGCATGCTTTTTGCAGTGCTACTGCAAAGCCGTTGCAGCGCCACTGCAAAGCTGATGCAGCGTCACTGCAAAACTGTTGCAGTGCTACTGCAAAGTAGTTTGCAGTGTCACTGCAGACCGTTTGCAATAACTTTGCAGAGTGCATGCAATGACACCGGCATGGGTAGCGTGCTCACTAACTAATAAAGAACAAATCCTTACTATATTATGAAACGACTGATTACTTTCTGTATCATCTCCTTTGGAATGCTCACGGCATCTATGGCTGCGGAGAAGCATCCTGCGGACTATGTGAATCCTTTTGTCGGTACCACCAACTTCGGTACCACGAATCCGGGAGCCGTCTGTCCCAATGGAATGATGTCCGTAGTGCCCTTCAACGTGATGGGTTCGGAGGACAACAAATACGATAAAGATGCCCGCTGGTGGTCTACTCCCTATGAGTATCACAATTGTTTCTTTACCGGATACTCGCATGTCAATTTGAGCGGTGTGGGCTGTCCGGAATTGGGTTCTCTGCTGCTGATGCCCACTACGGGAGAGCTGTCCGTAGATTATAAGGAATATGGAAGCCGCTATAAGGACGAGCAGGCATCCCCCGGATATTACAGCAACTTCCTGACTCGCTACAATGTGAAGACGGAAGTGACGGCAACTCCTCGCACGGGTGTGGCGCGTTTCACCTTTCCTGCCGGGCAGAGCCATGTGCTGCTGAACCTGGGCGAAGGCCTGACCAATGAATCGGGAGCTTTTCTGCGCCAGACGGGTAAATGCGAGTTTGAAGGTATGAAGCTGCTGGGTACTTTCTGCTACAACCCACAAGCCGTTTTTCCCATCTACTTTGTGATGCGTGTCAACAAGCAGCCCGCCGCTTCGGGCTACTGGAAGAAGCAGCGCCCCATGACCGGTGTAGAGGCCGAATGGGACTCCGATAACGGACGCTACAAACTTTACACCCGCTACCAGAAGGAACTGGCGGGAGATGATATCGGCGCCTATCTTACATTCGATACCGAAGAAGGCGAGCAGGTGGAAGTACAGATGGGAGTCTCTTTTGTGAGCATGGAGAATGCCCGCCTCAATCTGGATACCGAGCAGCAGGGAAAGAACTTCGGTCAAGTGCTGGAAGAAGCCCGTCGCCGCTGGAACGATGACCTTTCGCGCATCCTTGTAGAAGGAGGTACGGAGGAACAGAAAACCGTTTTTTATACGGCACTCTATCATACGCTGATACATCCCAATATCCTGCAGGATGTGAACGGGGAATATCCCGCTATGGAGAGTGATAAGATTTTGACTACCCAAGGCGACCGTTATACCGTCTTTTCTTTGTGGGACACTTACCGCAATGTGCACCAGCTTCTTACGCTGGTATATCCCGAACGGCAATTGCAGATGGTGCGCTCCATGCTCGACATGTACCGCGAACACGGCTGGCTTCCCAAATGGGAACTCTACGGACGTGAGACGCTGACCATGGAAGGTGACCCTTCCATTCCCGTCATCGTCGACACCTGGCTGAAAGGTCTGCGCGACTTTGATATAGAACTGGCCTACGAAGCCATGCACAAGGGAGCCACCCTGCCGGGAGCGGAGAATCTGCTCCGACCGGACAATGACGACTACGTGTCATTGGGATATGTGCCCCTGCGGGAGCAGTATGACAATTCCGTTTCACATGCCCTGGAATACTATATTGCCGACAATGCTTTGTCGCGCATAGCCGCTGCGCTTGGCAAGAAGGAGGATGCCCGTCTGTTCCACGAACGTTCGCTGGGCTACAAGCATTATTACTGTAAGGAGTACGGTACTTTCCGTCCTATCCTGCCTAACGGTGAGTTCTATGCTCCTTTCGACCCGAGGCAGGGAGAGAACTTTGAGCCGAACCCCGGATTTCACGAAGGTTGTGCCTGGAACTATACTTTCTATGTTCCCCACGATGTGAAAGGGCTTGCCCGGCTCATGGGTGGAAAGAAGCCGTTCGTAGACAAGCTTCAGCGTGTGTTCGACGAAGGACTGTACGACCCTGCCAACGAACCTGACATTGCATACGCCCATCTTTTTTCTTATTTCAAGGGTGAGGAGTGGCGCACGCAGAAAGAGCTGCACCGCCTTTTGCAGAAGTATTTCAAGAATGCCCCCGACGGAATTCCCGGCAATGATGATACCGGAACGATGTCTGCTTGGGCTATCTTCAATATGATGGGCTTTTATCCGGATTGTCCCGGAGAACCGGCTTATACGCTGTCTACTCCGGTATTTGATAAGGTGACCATAAAGCTCGACCCTAAGTATTGGGGACGCGACCAACTGGTGATAGAGACGGAACGCCCGTCGGCAGAGTCGCTTTATATCCGTGAAATGGAACTAGGAGGAAAAAAACTGTCCCGATATCGTATCACTCATGAAGAACTGGTGCAGAGTGGAAAACTGCGATTTAGTCTTCGATAGGTATTGTGAGTCAGGATAGCATCGGTGATGGTTTAGGTTGCCCGTCGTTGACAGAGTTCATGTCAGTGGCGGGCTTTTCTATGCAGGTTGGCTTCCGGCAGGTTGATAGGGTATTTCGAACCAGAATTCGGAACCTTTCCCCGGAATAGAGCTGACGCCCACTTTTCCGTTCATTTTCTCGGCAATCATGGTGCAGATGGAGAGTCCGAGACCCGTGCCTTGTTTAAAACTGTTTAGCTTGACAAAGCGTTCGAATACATCCTTTTGCTTTTCAGGAGGAATGCCGCAACCGGTATCACGGACAAAGAAGCGAATCCTGTCTTCTTGCGGCAGGTGATAACCAATGTCGATGAAACCTTCTTCCGTATGCTTGAGGGCGTTTGACAGATAGTTGTTCAGTACTTGTCTTACCCGTTTGGGGACTGTGTGAATAATACAGTAATCCGCACCGGGCAGGAGACGTATACTGACTTCGGACGGAAGTTTCAGTTTTGCCATCGTCTGCATTTCATCAAGCGTCTTGTTTACATCCATATCTCCTTCTGTGAATTCGAGAATGCCAGCTTCGATGCGTGACAGGTCGAGAATATCATTAATCAGTTGCAGCAGCAGTTGGGTGTTTTCTTCGATGATATGTATGTATTCCTTTGTATCTTCGTCTTGTATATAATCGGAAAGTATGGAGGAGAATCCGACGATGGCGTTTAGCGGAGTACGTATCTCGTGGCTCATGTTGGCGAGAAAAGCCGATTTCAGGCGGTTGGCTTCTTCTGCTTTCTCTTTGGCTGCCAGCAGTTCGGTGATGTCCAGTGCAGAACTGACAATCCACCTCTCTTTTCCTTTGTTGTAGGACACCAGCGTTTTGTGAAACGACAGAATATACTCTCTGCCTTTGGGATTGACAAAGTGTTTGATGTAGGACTGGGGAATTTCCGACTCTTCAACTTCTTTGTCTGTCTCTTGGATGAAATTATCTTGCATTAGGGGTTTGAACTCCTCTTCATAGTGTCCCACAATATCCTCAGCGGGGACTTCCATCATCTCTGCCGCTTTTTTGTTCCATATCAGGTAACGTCCTTCATCGTTTTTATCTTTTACTGTAGTGGCGATGGGGAGGTTCTCCAGAATACTTTCAAGGAAGAAACGGTATTTTTCGTTTTCCCGGCGTTGGACTTCATCTTCCGTAATGTCGCGTATGAAGGCTATGACATAATTTCTGTTGAGGTAGACCATGCGCACTGCGATATATAGTTTCTCACCACTTTCTATTCTTATCTTTAGGGTCAGGCTGTCCGAAGTGCGGGTATTCAGTACGCGTAACAGCGACGTCATGTATTTCCGGCATTCATCGGCGTCTGTCACTAAATTATTGATATTTAGAACTCCCGGATTCAGGAACGGAAGTCTGTTTGCCTTTTCGGTAGGTGTATTAAGTAGTTTTACGACAATACCTTGTCTGTTCAGCAGATATACTGGAATGTCTATTGCCCGGATAATCTGTCTGTTCAGACTTTTGTATTTATGATTTATCCAGTATAGAAAGCTTGCAGATGTAACGGCAATTAACAGAAATAACTGTACTTCTCCAAATAATGTAAGATGCATACGCGGTGTCTTTCATTTCGTCTGTCCCCATTGACGAAGGTTATTATATAAAAAGCGCGAGGACTGTTATTGTCTATCTGCATTCGAGGCTCTGGAAAATGCCCACACCGTTAATAGACAACAGCCCCCACGCCTAAGTATATAATAACATAGACGTGAAGAAACTGTTGCTATTATCCTGCGGTGTTTAAGAGAATTTTCCAGATTCCGAATAGCAGGGATAATAACTTTCGCTTCTTGCGTTCTTATCGAATCGAGTCAAAAGTGACGTTATCACTATAACAGCCAAGACTTTGGTGCAAAAGTAGTATATTTTTCGGGATGTACGGTATGATGAGGACAATAAAGTGTATATGCAAACAAAGCGTGATGGTATTTGACCGTCACGCTTTGTATAGTCTGCCATTAAAAGTTGTTGTTAGAGAGAATTGTTAGAGGATTTATTTCATGGCTTCTATGGTATATCCTTGTTGTTTCAGAAGGTTCAACACTCCATTGTCTCCGGGCAGGTGTCCGGCACCGACTACGAAAAGGGTGGGGGCTTCCGTCATGATGGCAGGCATCTTTTCAACCCATGCCTTGTTGCGGTTATCCAGCATGGCTTCCATCTCACCGGGCAGCGGGTCGCATGAATTGCCGTCGCGCTCTTCCATCAGTTGCAACATGGCGTCCAGGTCTTGCTTTTCATAAGCGGTAATCAGGCGTTTGCTTTGGTCGATACCTTTCTCAATGTCGCTGATGGCGCAGTAGAGGAGGCTTGCCTGGCGTTGCAGCGTCTGGCTGTTGAACAGAATGTCTATTTGTGACTGGGCTGTTTCCAGACCGCCAATTTTCTTGCCTTGCTGTGCGGCCTGCTGCTGGAAGTAAGTGTCAAGCTGTTCTTGCGGGTTGAAGCCCGGAGTGTGTTTCATGTAGAGCAGGACGACAAGCTGCTGGTTGATGGCAGCCGGTTTCAGTTGTGCCAGCATGGCAATGTCCACCATCATGTTTTCCTTGATGGCTTTGCCTACTTCTTCGTATTGTTCGGGAGTAAAGAGGCTTTGCAGCGTGGTGTCTTTGGGCATCATCATCTGCTGTTGCATGCTTTGCATGAAGGCGGGAGTCGCCATTTCGCTCATCACAACTTCCCCGTAGACTTGGGCGGTTTCGCTCATGGCCTGCGGCATGGCGGCAATGCTGTCCTTTATACTGAGTGGAGAGAGGTGATAAGTACCGAAAATATAGGATGGTTTCTCTAATCCTTTACCGGATACTTTCCATAAAAGTTGTGCATTGGCGCTCAGCGCAATGCTGATGAATAAGAGGATGCCTAAAAGTTTCTTCATTGTTTTCTTCTTTTAATAGTTTCTGGACTATCAGTCGGGACAGAGTAAAGAAAATCACAAGAAGGGAAAAATTAGTATTATTTTATTCTTCCTCCGCAGAGCCAGTGTTGGGTGTAATATTTTTCCCGGAGGTTGCTGACTATGACTCCCTGGCTGGTGCTGGCATGTATAAACTTGCCGTCCTTGAGGTAGATGCCTACGTGTGCCACTTTTTTGCGGGAAGCACGGCTGGTGAAGAACACCAAATCTCCCTCACGCAAGTTGCGGCGGGAGATTTTACTGCTCTCTTTCAGTTGCCCGTCTGTGCTTCTCGACAGACGGGTGTGGTAAACTTTCTTATACAGTTGCGATACCAGTCCGGAGCAGTCCGTTCCACGTTTGCTGTCGCCACCTGCGCGATAGGGGGTGCCTATCCATTCGGAGGCATGGATGTATAGCTTGTGGTTGTCCTGCAGTTCAATATCCACTCCCAAACGGACGGATGCCTGCGCCAGGGCTTTGTAGTCCAGGCGTGGCGCGGAAGTATGGCAGGAACTTAAGCCTATCAATATGATGGTAAGAGCTACTATATAAGAAAGATATTTTTTCATGCTTCCGAATTTTTTTCTTCTACCGTTTTATCTTCTTTTTCCGTTATTTCTTCTACGGCTGCTTCTACTACCGTTTCTTCTACCACGGCTTCTTCCTCCACACCGACGTTGAAGTAAGCTTCCAATTCCTGCTCGGCAGAGTTGTTCTCATTTCGTATATCGCGGATAATAACACCGTTTTCTAACAATGCAATACGTGGACAAACGTCCACTGTGTGATTCAGGTTATGGCTGGAAATGATGACGGTGGCTCCGTGCTCTTCATTGTATCTTTTCAGCAAGTGTTTGATTACAGACTGTGAACTGGGGTCAAGGAAGTTGAACGGTTCATCCAGAATCAACAGTTGCGGGTGATGTAGCATAGCGGAGATGATGCCGATTTTCTGCTTGTTTCCGGCAGAATAGTTGCGTATGAATTTTTTCTGCCCCATCACTTCGCCGTTCATGAAGCGTTCGAAGGGAAGCAGGCGTTCGTCTACCTCCTCTTTCTTCAGACCGTACATCTTACCGATGAAGTAGAAGTATTCTTCGGGGGTGAGGTAGTCTATCAGGAAACCGTCGTCTATAAAGGCTCCCGTGAAGTTCTTCCAGTCCTCGCTTTTGCTGACGTCAATGTCATTGATGGTTACATTGCCCCGGTCTGCCTGCAGTAAGTCAAGAATAAGCCGGAAGAGGGTGGTCTTGCCTGCACCGTTGTTGCCTACCAGTCCCAGCATATCGCCTTGCCCGATGGTGTAGTTCTCTATATCTACGGCTTTTTTTGTGCCGAAATTCTTTTGTAAATTGTTGATGCGTATCATGTTAGTGATTGATGTTTAATGATTTCTATTTCTGTCTACTGTCCCTGAAGCCTTCCATATTCTTGTAGCGGCGTTTCATGAGTCGGTGATATACATTCATCAGCCAGAATTTGGAAGTGGCGATGAATGCCACGCCGATGCCGATAAGTATCCAGGGGGTGACCTCTTTGCCAAAGATGGCATTCAGTGCAAAAAGCAGCAGTAAAGGTATGCCGAAAGCACCTCCTGAAATCAGATTCTGCAGACCGGTGCCTATATTCTGCCGGCTGGTCATCTTTGAATTCAGGTCGGTAGTCTTGTTGTTGTAGACTGCCAGTTGGAACAGACAGCAGTATACGGCTCCCGGAATGAATATCAGCCATGCAATGCAACCGAGTACGGATACCTTCCCGGTAACCATACCGGGAATCATCAGAATCGTAGGAATGAGCAATGCAATGCTGTACAGTATGTATTTGGCACGCAGCAGCGAGTAGATAGATTCCTTGCGGCTCATCAGTCCGTCAATGTAATTGCCTTCGTAACCCATCAGTGTGCTGAGGAACATGATGCCGAAGATAATGTAATTATAAAGGACGAAGAAATCTCTCAGACCTCCGTCATACACATCGGAAAAGCTAATGATACTACTGAACATTATCACTACACCGGTGATGGAATAGAGCGAACGCTTACAAATCTTGTTGCGTAGCAATAACTTGAGTTCCAGTCTCATGTATTCGCCTATTTCGCCGTAGCGGTCGAGGAATTTGTATTCGGATACATGTTTTATCCGTGTATCTTCCACTTTGTTCAGTTCATTGTAGATGAGTTTCTGCATCAGGGTGCGGTTGATGAACCACATGAGGGCGATGGCAGCCAGTACACCGATGAATGACAGTATATTGCCGGTAATGAACCCTTCTCCCAGATTGACAAAACAGTCGAAAAGCGGACTGTTGTCCGGAATGAATAGTGCGGCGGCAATGCCGCCATATACTACTACCGGTAATGCCAGCCACCAGATGCGCTCACCCATCAGTGTGCGGCACAACAAGAACCAGTAGTTATTGAATACCATCAGCAGCCAGATGCCAATGCAATAGGTCAGCACACCACTGATTCCATAGAATTTGGTGACGGTGATGATGGAAAACGGAACAAACAGAAACAGCCAGAACAGATTGAAGCCATCCAGTCCGGAACGGATCAGCAGGAAGTCTATAAGACGATTCCGTTTGATGGGAAGCAGCAGGTAGGGCTTCACTTCCTGGGTGGGTGTTTTTTGGAAAGGCAGGCGTATCAGGAAATCCAGCACAAGGACAAATAT
>X301_European_Hare__coassemble_1042_pt1 | contig 22934 bp, 13 predicted proteins | sample X301_European_Hare__metabat2_high_PE_019 | metagenome-assembled genome bin X301_European_Hare
GGATGGGCGGTGTGGTGCGCCGTGCCGGTTTTGTAAAGCAGTTTCGCGGCAAGCATCCGGATATGTTGCTGCTGGATTGCGGAGACATCTCGCAAGGCACCCCTTATTATAACTTTTTCAAAGGCGAGCTGGAGGTCAAGATGATGAACCTCATGGGCTATGATGCCATGACGATAGGTAATCATGAATTTGATTTCGGACTTGAGAATATGGCGGAATTGTTCCGTATGGCGGATTTTCCCGTGGTCTGTTCCAATTATGACGTGACGGGTACGGTACTCGAAGGACTGGTGAAGCCTTATATCACCTTGGTGCGCGAAGGGGTGAAAATCGGAATCTTCGGCCTGGCCCCCAAGATGGAAGGGCTGGTGCAGGCGGATAAATGCATAGGCATTGTCTACAACGACCCGATAAAGGTGGCCCAAGAAATGACAGACCTTCTCAGGGAGAAAGAGAATTGCGAGGTTGTGATTTGCATGTCTCATTTGGGTATCCGCAGTGCAAATCCCGAAGGCGCTTCCGACGAGAACCTGGTAGGCAAGACGCGTGGCATTGATGTCATTTTGGGAGGACATTCGCATACTTTTATGGAAAAGCCTGCCGTTTATCTGAATGCGGACGGCAAGAGCGTTCCCGTGCTGCACACCGGAAAGAGTGGCATCTACGTAGGAGAAATGGTACTTACTTTAACTGAAAAATAGCATGATGAAAAGACTCACCCTCCTTTTATGGGTTGCAGGATTGTTTATATTGGGATTATCTTCACTTCACGCCCAGACGGGAGGCCCGTTTCTTCCTTCGGCTGCAGACAACCGGTGCCGGCAATGGGTGGACTCCGTGTTGTCAGGTCTGAATGTACACGAAAAAGTGGGGCAGCTCATCGTTGCCACCATTCCGGCCAGAGCAGACAAGGCCACGAAAAAGCAGATGCGCGAGCTGGTAAAGAAATACAAGGTCGGTGGCTTGCTGTTTTCCGAAGGTACTCCGGAAGAGCAGGCTATCTTGACCAATATGGCCCGGAAGGATGCCAAGATTCCCGTTATGGTTACTTTCGATGGAGAGTGGGGACTGTCAATGAGGCTGAAAGGCGCTCCGGACTATCCCCGTAATGCCGCCTTGGGATGTATCGAGGACAATGGCCTGATTGAAGAATATGGACGTGAGGTGGCCCGCCAGTTCCGCGAATTGGGGGTACACGTCAATTTTGCACCCGATGCGGATGTCAATACGAATCCGCTGAACCCGGTGATACACGTACGCTCCTTTGGCGAGAACCCGCAGCGGGTGGCGGAAAAGGTGGTGGCATACAGCCGTGGGCTCGAAAGCGGGGGCATACTTTCCGTTTGCAAGCATTTCCCCGGGCATGGCGATACGGATGTGGATTCTCATAAGGCGCTTCCTGCCTTGCACTACGACCGTGCACGCCTGGACAGTGTGGAACTTTATCCCTTCAAGGAAATGGTACGTGCCGGATTGGGGGGTGTCATGGTAGGCCATCTGCAAGTGCAGGCGCTGGACCCGGACGGGGTGACTCCTTCTTCCTTGTCGCGGAATGTGGTGACCGGGTTGTTGAAGGATGAACTCGGCTTTAAAGGGCTGGTGTTTACCGATGCCTTGGACATGAAGGGTGTGTCTGCCATTCCGCAGGTAACTACCAAAGCGCTGCTGGCGGGAAATGATATGGTGCTGGTACAGTTCAATACGAAGAATGCGGTGCAGGAGCTGGTAGATGCAGTGGAGTCGGGACAACTGAGTAAGGACGAACTTGATGCCAAGTGCCGCAAGGTATTGATGTACAAGTATATGCTTGGTTTGAGAAACCGCCAGCCGCAACTTCGGGTCAGCGGAATGAGCTATCGCATCAATACGGAGGAAGCGCAGGCGTTGGCTGCCAAGTTGCGCCGTTCGGCAGTGACTGTATTGAACAATTATTTCGATGTCCTCCCGCTGGCACCGGTGGAAGGTGATATTGCCGTGCTCAGCATCGGAGAGAAGGAGGTGGATGCTCCCTTTGTGGAAGCTATGAAAAAGAATGCAGGCATCAGCCATTTCCACTTGCCTTGGAATGCCGATGAGGCTCTCTGGCAGGAAGTGCAGGGGCAGTTGGCTGCTTTCCGTCGCGTGGTTATCAGCATCACCGGTTCGGCTTATGTCAGCGACCGTGATGTGGCCTTTCTGGAAGGCTTGAACCTGCGTGCTCCGCTGGTCTATACTTTTTTTACCTCTTACCGTACATTGCAACCTCTGATGCCCGCACTTGCCAAATCCAGCGCTGTGGTGCTGGCACATTCGGCAGAGACGGATTTGCAGCAATACGTGGCTGATGTTCTTTTTGCCAAAAAGCCGGCCAGTGGCAGAATGTCGATGAGTATCGGTAAACTGTTTCCAGCGGGAACGGGCTGTATGATTGAGCCGGGCATGAAACCGGGGAAGACTGTTCCGGAAGATTACGGCATGAAGTCGTATGTGCTGCAAAGTATCGATGCCGTTGCCCGAAAGGGACTGGAAGCGGGAGCTTATCCCGGTTGCCGCGTGCTGGTGTGGAAAGACGGACTGCCGGTATATGACAAAGGCTTCGGAACCCACTCTGATAAGGATACCACTACTGTCCGTTCTTCGGACCTTTTTGATTTGGCTTCGCTGACCAAGACTACGGCTACGTTGCTTGCCGTCATGAAACTGTATGATGAGGGCAAGATAAAACTGGATGACAAGGTTTCCGCTTATCTGCCCTTCTTGCGCAATGGCAACAAGCGGAACATTACCATCCGCGAACTTTTGTTCCACGAATCGGGGCTTCCTCCCTATATCCGCTTCTACCTGGACATCATAGACCCGAATTCGGTACACGGCCCGTACTCCCAGAGTTGGGTGGACGAGTGGCATCGTACGCAGGTAAGCGAGCATAGCTATTATTGTTCCGATTTTAAGTTCCGGAAAGGGATGGTGTCCGACAAGAATACACCGGTCTATACCCTGCACATGGCAGATGGCATGTGGCTGAACAAGAGTTTCAAGAATTCTATCCTTCAGCGGATAGCCAAGTGCGAGTTGGATGGCAAACGTTATGTTTACAGCGACCTTGGCTTCGTGCTGTTGCAGCAGGTGGTGGAGAAGGTGACGGAGCTGCCGATGGATTTGTACCTTGCCCGTGAGTTCTATGCCCCGATGGGATTGCAACGTACTATGTTTCTGCCTTTGACGAAGTTCACCAAAGCGGAAATCATGCCCACGGCATCCAATGACTTCCTGCGTCGCCAGGATATATGCGGATATGTGCATGACGAGACTGCTGCCTGCATGGGTGGGGTGTCCGGTAATGCAGGACTTTTCTCTACGGCCGAAGAGGTGGCAAAGGTTTATCAAATGTTGCTGAACGGCGGTGAATTCAATGGCAAGCGTTTCTTGAGTAAGGCAACCTGCCGTTTGTTTACGACGGAGAAATCCGCCATCAGCCGTCGCGGTCTGGGATTCGACAAGCCGGATGTATCCATTGTGAAGCGCAGCCCTTGTGCTCCTTCCGCTCCGGAAGCGGTATATGGACATACCGGATTTACCGGTACTTGTGCTTGGGTGGACCCGGAAAACAAGACGGTGTATGTATTCCTCAGCAACCGCTTGTGCCCCAATGTATGGAACACGAAACTGGGTGACATGAATATAAGAAGAGATATCCAGGAATTGATTTATAAAAGTATTATTCCGCAAATCCCCTAAAAACAATCTATACTATAAGGAATGAAGAGAATATACCTGCTTGCCTATATCACTATATTGTGTTGTCTTTGTCCGCTTCTGAAAGCGCAGCTTGGCCCGATGCCGTTTACTCCGGTGCCGCCGAACGACCCTTCGCTTGTACGTCTCTTGAACAGTGACGTGCGGTGCAGGCAGTGGGTGGATTCCGTCATGCAGCGTCTGACTCTGAAAGAACGCATCGGACAACTGTTCATCTATACGATTGCCCCCCAGCAGGACAAGGCGAACAAGGAACTGCTGCGTAAGGTGGTAGAGGACTATAAGGTAGGCGGTCTGTTATTCTCCAGCGGATTGATGCAGAACCAGGTGATGTTGACCAATGAGGCGCAGCGGATGGCGGAAGTTCCGCTGATGATTACCTTTGACGGTGAATGGGGACTGGCTATGCGCCTTCGCGGTACTCCGAACTTTCCGCGAAACATGGTGCTGGGCTGCATACAGAACGATACACTGATTTATGAATATGGGCGCGAGGTGGCCCGCCAATGCCGTGAACTGGGGGTGCATGTGAATTTTGCTCCCGTAGCGGATGTGAATATCAATCCCAAGAATCCGGTTATCAATACCCGTTCCTTCGGTGAAAGTCCGTTCAATGTGGCGAACAAGGTTGTTGCCTACTCCAAAGGGTTGGAGGATGGTGGTGTGCTTTCTGTCAGCAAGCACTTTCCGGGACATGGGGATACGGATGTGGATTCTCATAAGGCGTTGCCCGTGCTGCCTTTTACCCGTGCCCGTCTGGACAGTATAGAGCTTTATCCTTTCAGAAAAGCCATTCGTGCCGGATTGGGAGGAATGATGGTGGGGCACTTGGAGGTGCCTACCATAGAGCCGCAAAAGGGGCTCCCGTCTTCGCTTTCGCGTAAGGTAGTTTCCGGTCTGTTGGTGAATGACCTCGGCTTTCAGGGGCTTGTCTTTACGGATGCCCTTGCCATGAAAGGGGTATCGGGCAATGAAAGCATCTGTTTGCAGGCGCTGAAAGCCGGCAATGATTTGCTGCTTGTCCCCCGGCGTATTAAGGAAGAAGTGGAGGCTGTGCTTGCCGCTGTGAAAAAAGGGGAGCTGACAGAGAAAGAGATAGAGGCGAAATGCCGTAAAGTACTGAAATATAAATATGCCCTTGGGTTGGAAAAGAAACCCCATGTACAGCTTTCAGGTTTGGGGACCCGCATCAATACTCCGAAAACGCGTGATTTGATGCGCCGGCTGAACTTGGCGGCCATCACTGTGCTGGATAACCGGGACGAGGTACTTCCGCTGGACCCTTCCATCGGTGAAGTTGCCGTGCTCAATGTGGGAGAAGCGCAGGAAATCCAGCCGTTCCTCAAGGAACTGTCGCAGTATACCCGTCCTGTGGAGTTCCATTTGGGCAAGAATCTGCCGGAGGCTGACGGGAACCGTTTGAGGAATGCGCTGGCCAAGTACAAACGTATTCTGGTCTGTGTCACCGAACACCGTTTGACGCCCTATCAGAATTTCTTTGCAAAGTTCGCTCCTGACGTACCGGTGGTTTATCTGTTCTTTATTCCTGGCAAGCAGGTATTGCAGATAAAACAAGGGGACGCTGCTGCTGAAGCGGTGATTTTGGCACACTCCTCCAACGAGGAGGTACAGCGGCAGGTTGCCCGGATTGTTTATGGCAGCGCTTGTTCAGAGGGACGCTTGTCTGCCAGTATCGGTAGTCGGTTTGCTGCCGGTGCGGGAGTGACGCTGACTCCTCAAAGCGCCCCCCGCTTTGTACCCGAAGAGCATGGTATGAATTCCCGTCTGCTGGCTGAAATAGACAAGATAGCTGAAGAAGGCATTCGTGAAGGGGCTTACCCCGGTTGCCAGGTGGTGGTGCTGAAGGATGGCAGGGAGATGTATAATAAAGCTTTCGGTACCCACGTCTGGAACAAGACCGGAAGCAAGGCGCTTCCCGTAAAGAAGACGGATGTATACGACATCGCTTCGCTGACAAAGACCACAGCCACGCTGCTTGCTGTGATGAAGTTGTACGATGGCGGACGCCTCAATCTTACAGACCGGGTGTCGGATTATCTGCCTTTCCTACAGGATACGGACAAGAAGAATATTACGGTACGCGAACTGCTGATGCATGAATCCGGTCTACCTTCTACCTTGTTGTTCTATCAAGAGGCGATTGATGAAGAGAGCTACACCGGCACTTTGTTCAAGGCACGTCCCGATGCCCGGCATTCCGCACGCATCGGACGGCAGACTTGGGCGAACCCTAAGTTCCGCTTCCGTCAGGGACTGACGTCGAAGGTGCAGACACCGGAATATACGATGCAAGTGTCCGACAGCCTTTGGCTGAACCGTTCTTTCAAGCAGGAGTACTTGCAGAAGATTGTGGATACTCCGCTTAGAGATAAACGTTACCGTTATAGTTGTGTGGGCTTTATCTTGTTGCAGCAGTTGGTCGAGGCGCGCACCGGCATGTCTATGGACGAATATTTGGCCAAGGAATTCTATACTCCGATGGGATTGGAGCGTACGGGGTATCTTCCTCTGCGCTTCTTGAAGAAGGAAGATATTGTACCTTCATCAACAGACCCTTTCTTGCGTAAGACTACCTTGCAAGGATTTGTACATGATGAATCTGCAGCTTTTCAGGGCGGCGTTTCCGGTAATGCCGGGCTGTTCTCCACTGCCGGAGAAGTGGCAAAAGTCTATCAGATGTTGCTGAATGGGGGTGAACTGGACGGTAAGCGTTATTTGAGCAAGGAGACCTGCAGGGTATTTACTACCACCGTCTCAAGGATAAGCCGCCGGGGGCTGGGATTTGATAAGCCCGACCGGCGTAATCCCCAGAAGAGTCCCTGCGCAGAGTCTGCCCCTGCTTCTGTCTACGGTCATACCGGTTTCACGGGTACTTGCGCCTGGACAGACCCGGAGAACGGCTTGGTTTATGTCTTTTTGAGCAACCGCACCTATCCGGATGTGTGGAATAACAAGTTGATGAGGCTGGATATAAGGACGAGGATTCAGGAAGCTGTATATAAGGCGATGCTGGGAGGAAAAAAATAACTGGTAGAATTAAAAAGAGCCTCCCTTGCTCACGCAGGAAAGGCTCTTTTCTTCTTCAATTTTGAAACAATTAAATTCTATCTGTTAAGCTTTAAGTGTGTGTCTTATCAGAACGCAATACCTACGCGCAGACCGAAATTGCTCAAACCGTCTACGCTGTACGTAAAGAGGTCACCTTTGTTCGTACCGTAGCTGTAATAGGCTGCGAAATGCAAGCCCGGTCCATAAGCCCAAGGATACACATTGAAACCAATTTCAGGAGATACATAGAAACCCCATGTATCTTTGTTGGCTTCGAATACGTTGAAAGTTGACTTCAACTGTGCATATTCAGCACCCAGTTTTACACCGGCATACGGCTGGAATGCACCTCCACGGTTCCATACATAGCGGGAGGCCAGACCGAAAGGCAACTGGAATGCAGTGTGCTGCTGGTCGGTATTCAGACTGCCGCCTTCGCCTACGGGAAGTGTCTGGCGACCGAAATACTCATGGTTGCTATGGTAGTTCAAGAAAGCTCCCAATGCAAAATTGTCTGTCAGGAAGTAACCGCCTTCAAAATTCATACCCCAGCCGCTTGATTTGTCGGCGAAGTTGTTGCTGAGAGGAAAGTTATATTGCCAGTCGATATTGGCATAACCGTTATCGGTCATCTGTGCCTTCGTCGGTAGGGCGAAGACGAGAGCAAGAGCGGCAACCGCAAATACTCTCAAGGAAAGATATTTTATTGTTTTCATACTTTGTTCTTGTTTTTTGGTTCAATGGCAACTTCCCAGTCCGGAAAGGATGCTGCCGTATTATTCTTGTTACCTTAATATTGGGTAACCCGTCATTTGTCACTTATAGCTCGTAGCTTGTCACTACTTGTTAGTCAGGTAAGTTGATTGAGTGAAAGCTTGGTTCACACCTTGCACGGCAAGTTTGGTATTGACAGAAGTAGAACCACTCAGCAAGCCGCTCATATAGCTGGTCCACAGAACAGGAAGTTTCTCGCTCTGGCCTTGCGGCGCCTCCAGATTCAACAATTCGCTGATAAAGGAACCGGTGCTGTAGGAATAGTTCACGGCATAGGGATAATACCATCCGCCCCAGTTGCCCCAGTAAGGAGCATCCCAGTAGCCTGGATAGTTCCACCACCATTCGGGACGTCCGTAGTCGGTGAAGTAATAGGTACTTCTGACATAGCTTACCTGCAAGCCAAGGTCGGCTTCTTCCCGATCATCCACACGGATGTAGCCGCGGCTGTTCATGTTAGCAACATAAGCGCTGAGAATTTCCTGGGCATTCTCATCTTTCCAGTATTCGGCGTTTTCCTTATCACCGATGACCAGAATGCTGTCCGGCAAGTAATAAGTTTCGAAGGTTTTGAAATCCGCCTTCTTGTCATAGTTGGTATAAACCAGATAATTATTGTCCAGCTTATCCATGTCAGGGTCTTTTTCGCAAGATGCAAGCGTCACTGCAAAGACCGCTAATAATAGGGGAATAAATTTCTTCATACTTTTATAATTGTTTAGGTTTAATATAAATTCCTGCCCTATGGTACCTTAGGCTTTTGTGAGAAAAAACAAGATAGGATATAAAAGGTTCACGTAGAGGTATGTTAAAAGTGATAAAGGAATAGGGTGACAGCACTTTTAACGTAACTGTCACCCTATTGCACTTATCATGTCATTACTTTATCACCCTATCATCTTTTCCATATCCGTGCTGTCCATCCTCCTCCGGGTGCCATGTGTATGTTCAGCTTGTCTCCCGAGGTCACGGTGCGTACTTCTTTCTTGTAGTCGGTTGCTTCCCGGTCGGCATTGATGCCGTCGGAAAAGATTTCGGCTTCGTAACTTCCTTCTCCGAGGAAGGAAAGGTCGATGGTACAGTCGCGTGGTGTCCAGTCGGTCATAGAGGCGACGTACCAGACGTCTCCCTTGCGGCGTGCCAGTGTAAGGTATTCACCTACTTCACCGTCCAGTGCCACGGTTTCGTCGAAAACGGTAGGCACTTTGGCAATGAAGTCCGTGCATTCCTGCTCCTTCATATATTTGCTGGGGCTGTCGGCAAGCATTTGCAGCGGGGCTTCGAAGAGGATGTACATCGCCATCTGGTGGACGCGTGTACTCTGGCTCATCGGATGGTCGTTGACGGCACGGAAGGTTTCGCGGGTTGCGTTCATCATGGCTCCCGGTGTGTAGTCCATCGGGCCTATAAGCATACGCAGGTAGGGAGCAGTCACGTCATAGCGTGGGAAGTTGTGGAGGGGGGCTCCGTTCACTATCGGTTCCCATTTGGCGTTCTCCAATCCCTTTACACCTTCAAAGTTCAAGACGTTGGGATAGGTGCGCTGTATACCGTATGGCTTGAGGCCATGCAGGTCCAATACCAGGCGGTGCTCGGCGGCGCAGGCTACAATGCGTTCTACAGACTGTACCAGTGGCTGGTCGTCACGGTCGAAGAAGTCTATCTTGAAGCCTTTGATACCCATTTGTGCATAGTGGCTGAATGCGGCTTCCGTATCTTTGGCAGAGTTTCGCCAGCTTGCCCAGAGAATGATGCCGACGCCCTTCTGGTTTCCGTAGGCTACCAGTTCCTTTAAATCGATATTCGGATTCAGGTCTTTCAATAAGGATTCGTTTCCGCTCCAGCCGTCATCGATGATGATATATTCCAGGTTGTTGTCGGCGGCAAAGTCGATGAATGCCTTATAAGTCGGGGTGTTCATGCCGGCTTTGAAGTCTACGCCAGTCAGGTTGCAGGTGTTCCACCAGTCCCAAGCCACTTTGCCGGGTTTAATCCAGGAAATGTCTTTGATGCGGCAGGCGGGGGCAAGACGCTGTGCCATGTCATTGTCGGCAAGCTGCGTGTCCTTTTCGGTGACGAGCACCACACGCCAGGGGAGCTCCTGCTTGGCACAACGGGCGATGTAGTCTGCACGTTTTGTCGGTATCAGGTTCAGCCGGTTGTGTCCGCCGATTATTTCCTCCAGCGGATAGGGGGCAAATGCTGCCTGCAGTCCTTGACGTGTCTGGGGATTTGCAGTGAGGAACATGCCGGGATAGTTTTCCAATCCGGCTTCCATGATAACGGCTTTCTTTCCTCCGTCCAGGCAAACCATCAGTGGGGTGATGGAGAGTGAGTCGGTGTGCATTTTGGACAACGGGGCTTCGTCGTAGTAAGACTCGAATGAGAAGCAATAGCGCTCACCATTGCGGTTGTCGTTTATGTAAGGTACAAATGCTTGGTAATCCTTGTCGAAATTGAAGTCCGCTGTTTCGTTGAGGACGATAAACGGCTTGTTCTGTTCGGAAATGAAGCGATAGGCAGCGCCGTCATCGTATGCGCGGAACTGTACACTGTAGCCTCCGCGGCATTTCAGTGTCAGCTGGTTGTAGACATCCTCCACACTTGCCTTTTTGTAGAGGGGAGTGGGGAAGGAGGACTCCACGGACTTGCGTTCTGCACGGATTACTTTTACATTTTTACCGAAAGTTATTGCTTTCTTGGCTGATTTTTCATCTCTGCCTTGCAGGGCGATAGCAGAGGGTTGCAGCACCGTGGTTCCGTCGTGTGCTATCTGCCAGGTGAGGGCTTCTCCGGCATCTACCGTAACGGATAGTTTTCCGTTGGGTGATGCAAGTTGGTATTGCTGTGCACGGACCGTGCCCAAGCAAAGGAATAATAAACAAAAGGTTTGAATAAGGAGGCTTTTCATGTTGATTTATTTTTGAATGATTTTCTTTATCTTCTCCAGTTCCTCGGCAGAGAAGTCTGTATTTTCAGTCGCTTTTAGGTTATCTGCCAGTTGGGTAACGGAGCTCGCTCCGATGATGACGCTTGTCACCAGGTCGTCCTTCAACAACCAGGCAAGTGACATCTCGGCAAGGGTTTGTCCGCGCGTGCCGGCCACTTCATTAAGAGCCTTGATTTTTTGCAGCGTCTCGTCGGTCAGTGCTTCTTTCTTCAGGAAAGCTCCCTTTGCCATGCGCGAATCTTCGGGAATACCGTTCAGGTAGCGGTTGGTCAGCAGGCCCTGCGCCAGCGGGGAGAAGGCGATGAAGCCGGTTCCGTTCCCTTTGGCTTGCTGCAGGATACCTTCTTCTTCCGGTTCGCGGTTGAAGAGATTGTATCTGCCTTGATAGAGCAGGCAGTGTACATCCCGTTCTTCTAGGTATTTGTAGGCAAACTCGGCCGCCTCTTTGGGATATTTGGAGATTCCTACATAGAGTGCTTTGCCTTGCCGTACGATATCAACCAGTGTTTGCAGGGTCTCTTCAAGCGGAGTAACCGGGTCGTAGCGGTGAGAGTAGAAGATGTCCACATAATCCAGGTTCATCCGTTTCAGACTTTGGTTGAGGCTGCTCATCAGGTACTTGCGTGAACCCCACTCTCCATAGGGGCCGGGCCACATGTCGTGTCCGGCCTTGGTGGAGATGAATAGTTCGTCCCGATAGGGCATGAAGGATTTCTTCATAATCATTCCGAAAGTCTCTTCGGCGGAACCGTAGGAAGGACCGTAATTGTTGGCGAGGTCGAAATGCGTGATTCCACGGTCGAAGGCATAGTGCGCCATGGCCTGGGAATTGGCAAATGTGTTCACGTCGCCGAAGTTGTGCCATAATCCGAGTGATATTTCCGGCAGCAGGATGCCGCTTTGCCCGCAACGGCGGAATTTCATGCCGTTGTCATAGCGTTCGGGCGCTGGAGAATAAATAGGGTTTATCATGATATTGTATTTTGTGGGTTATCCCATTATTACTTCTACTGTATGCGTGCCCGGCAGATGGTTCACCACATTGCCTTCTATCGGCTGGCCGTCTACTGTGACGGACTTGATGCCTTTGCACACACCATCGGGATTCTTCACGGTAATATGATATTCTGCCCCGCGGAACCTACGCTTCACGTTGAAGCCTTTCCAGCCTGCCGGGATACAAGGATTGATTTCCAGACCTTCATACGAAGGCTTGATGCCGAGTATGAATTGCGTGATGGCATACCACATCCAGGCAGCCGTTCCAGTCAGCCAGCTGTTCTTGCCTTCGCCGGGGCGGGCGGCGTCCTTGCCGGCCACCATCTGGCAGCATACGTAAGGTTCTACTTTATGCAGGGCACTGTGCTCTTCGGTGTACGACGGGCATATCTTGCGGAAATACTCCCAGGAACGGTCGCCCCGGCCCAGTACGGTTTCTCCGATGATGACCCACGGGTTGTTGTGGCAGAAGATACCCGCATTTTCCTTGTAGCCGGCGGGATAGGTGGAGATTTCTCCATACTCCACAACATAGCGGGTGAAGGGCGGATTGTTGAGTACAATACCGTGTTCGCAGTCCAGGCGTTCCTTTACGGAGTCCAGTGCTTTTTCTACCATGCCTTCTTCCAGTCCGATGCCTGCCATGGTGCACCAGCCTTGCGATTCGATGAAGATTTGTCCTTCTTCGTTCTCTTTGGAGCCTACCTTGTGGCCGAAGTAATCGTAGGCGCGCAGATACCAGTCTCCGTCCCAGCCGTGTTTTTTTACGGCTTCCACCATATTGTCTATGTAGGTTTGCGCTCTGTTTGCTTCGTCGTCTTTACCCAGGCGGCGGCACAGCTCCACGTAGTCGCGTCCGCATACCACGAACAAGCCGGCAATCATCAGCGATTCTGCCTGGCTGCCTTCCGTCTGGTTTTCCGTGGTCTGGAAGGATTCATTCGGGTCCCAGGAGAAGCAGTTCAGGTTCAGGCAGTCGTTCCAGTCGGCACGGCCGATGAGGGGCAACATGTGGGGGCCGAGGTTCTCGATGACGTGGTTGAAGGAGACGCGCAGGTGCTCGAACAGAGACACTTCCGAACCTTCTTTGTTGTCGAAGGGGACGGGCTCATCCAGGATACTGAAGTCTCCCGATTCCTTGATGTATGCCACCGTACCGAAGATAAGCCACATGGGGTCATCGTTGAAGCCGCCGCCGATGTCGTTGTTGCCGCGTTTGGTCAGCGGTTGGTATTGGTGGTAGCATCCTCCGTCGGGGAATTGGGTAGAAGCTATGTCGATGATTCGTTCGCGGGCTCGTTCCGGTATCTGATGCACGAAGCCCACGAGGTCCTGGTTGGAGTCGCGGAAACCCATTCCACGACCGATGCCGCTCTCGAAGAAAGAGGCGGAACGGGACATGTTGAAGGTAATCATGCACTGATACTGGTTCCAGATGTTCACCATGCGGTCCAGTTTTTCTTCGTCGGTCTTCACGACGTAGATGTCCAGCAGGCGGTCCCAGTAGGCTTTCAGTTCGGCAAAGGCAGCATCTACTTTGGCGGTAGTGTCGAAGGCCGAAATCATCGCCTTAGCCTTTACCTTATTTATAATAGGTGAAGAGGGTACACTCTGCTTGAACGCTTCATGCAGAGATTCTTCACGTTCCTCGAACTTTGCCTCCTGCTTGTTTTCCACATAGCCCAGCAGGAAGATGAAGTCGCGGCTTTCGCCGGGTTGCAGTTCTACTTCCAGATAGTGCGAGGCAATGGGACTCCAACCGTGGGCAATGCTGTTGCCCGGTCTGCCTTCTACTACCCGTTCCGGGTCGGCAAACTCGTTGTAGAGTCCCACGAATGTTTCGCGGTCGGTATCGAAACCGTCTACGGGTGTATTGACACTGTAGAAGGCGTAGTGATTGCGGCGTTCCTTGTATTCCGTCTTGTGGTAGATGACAGACCCGTCCACTTCCACCTCTCCCGTGGAGAAGTTACGCTGGAAGTTCTCCATGTCCGTAGCGGCATTCCACAAGCACCATTCGGCAAAGGAGAATAGTTTGAGTTTTCTCACTTTGGCAGAAGTATTCCGCAAGGTCAGCTTCTGCACCTCTCCCCAGGTCTTCAGTGGGACGAAGAAGAGCAGGCTGGCTTCGATGCCGTCTTTGGATCCGGTGATGCGGGTATAGCTCATGCCGTGGCGACACTCGTAACTGTCGAGTGCAGTCTTGCAGGGCTTCCAGGTGGGAGACCATACGTTGCCGCCTTCATTGATGTAGAAGTAGCGTCCCCCGTTGTCCATCGGCACGTTGTTGTAGCGGTAGCGGGTGATGCGGCGGAACTTGGCGTTCTTGTAGAAGGAATAGCCTCCGGCGGTATTGGAGATGAGTGAGAAGAAATCTTCATTGCCCAGGTAGTTAATCCATGGCCAAGGTGTCTTGGGGTCGGTAATGACGTATTCGCGGTTGTTGTCATCGAAATATCCGAATCTTTTGTCTTGCATATTATTTCTTGTATTTAGTTTGATACATTCTTCGTTAGTTGTGCCATCCGGCCATTTTCCCGGAAGCACGCTTCAAATTTAAAAACTTTTCTCCTATCACCCTTGTTTGCCCGGCGTGTTTTTTCCCCTCGGAAACATGAAGTACCGGAAAAAGATACAAAAGTATCACTGTACGAGTCTATTTCGCCCTATCTTTGTAAACACATTTTATGATTAACCGATATGAAACACTTATTCGCATTTTTGTTCCTTCTTGGAATTACCTTTTCTCTTTCCGCCCAATCTGTCCGCGAACGTATTTTGCTGGATGACGGCTGGCAGTTTGCTTTTGGCAATGCTTCCTCACCGGAGAAAGACTTCGGCTGCGGAACGGAGTACTTCAACTATCTGACCAAGGCAGCCTCTATCCATAATGAGGGCCCTTACTCCCCTAAGTTCAATCCGGAGAAGTGGGGTGTGGACTGGAAGACGGTCAATCTTCCGCATGACTGGGTGGTTGATTTGCCTTATGCCAAAGAGGCGAGCCACAGTCATGGCTATAAAGCCGTCGGCTATAAATTCCCCGAAAACTCTGTGGGATGGTACCGAAAGACCATCACCGTGCCACAAGAGGACCTCGGCAAACATCTTTATCTTCAGTTCGACGGTATCTTCCGTGATGCCCGTATCTGGATAAACGGTTTCTACCTGGGACACGAACCGAGCGGCTATGCCACGCAGGTGTATGACATTACGGAATACTTGAATTACGGAGAAGAGAATCTTATCTGCGTCCGTGCGGATGCCACGCTCGAGGAGGGCTGGTTTTACGAGGGTGCGGGCATCTACCGCCATGTATGGCTGAACAAGACGGCGCCGTTACATGTAGCTCCTTTCGGAACCTTTGTGCACAGCACGCTGGCCGCACCTTTTGACAAGGCCAAGCTGACGATAGAGACCACTGTTGAAAACTCCGGTCTGCAAACGGAGGATTACCGCCTCTGCCATATCCTCCGGGATGCCGACGGCAAGGAAGTGGCACGCTGCGAAACGGCCGGTAAGCCGGTACTGCCGAAAGACCGCCAGCTCACCGTCGGTGAAATAGCGCTGGACAAACCTCATCTTTGGAGTGTGGATACACCTTATCTATATACACTGCTTACGGAAGTCTATCAGCATGGCAAGCTGGTGGATGCTTATACCACTACTACGGGTATTCGTGACATCCGCTTCGATGCCGACAAGGGCTTCCTCTTGAACGGACAGCCTCTGAAACTGAAAGGTGTGAACATGCACCAAGACCACCCCGGAGTAGGTGCCGGCATTCCCGATGCCTTGCAAGTGTACCGACTGAAGGAACTGAAGAAGTTCGGCTGCAATGCCTACCGTTCTTCCCATAACCCGATGACTCCCGAAATGCTCGATGCCTGCGACAGCCTCGGCATCCTTATGATAGAAGAAAACCGTCTGACGGGTGTCAACGAGGAACATACTCGCCTGCTGAAACGCATGATAGACCGCGACCGCAACCATCCGTGCATTATCCTTTGGAGTGTAGGCAACGAGGAGTGGGGCATCGAGTGGAAAGAAAGCGGTACACGCATTGCTGCCACGATGCGCGAATATTGCCACCGTTTCGACCCTACGCGCCTCATGACCGTTGCTTCGAGCAGTGGCCCTGCCATCTTGATTCCCGCAGACGTGGCCGGTTATAACTACATCCTTCAGAATCCGGTGGAGCAGCACCGCAAGGATTATCCCGGCCGCCGTGCGCTCGGTTCGGAAGAGACTACGGGCTGTGGTACGCGCGGCATCTACTTCGATGCCCACGACAAAGGCCACATGGTGGCGCACAACCGCAAGCCGAACGGACCTGACAGCCTGCTGAACTGCATCGAGCGTGGCTGGAAATTCTATGACGAACGTCCCTATCTGGCAGGTCTTTTCTATTGGACGGGTTTCGACTACCGCGGCGAGCCCAACCCCATGAAGTTCCCGGCTACGGGCTCACAATTCGGCATTCTGGACTACTGTGGCTTTCCCAAGGACGAAGCCTGGTATCTGAAGTCCTGGTGGACGGATGAGCCGGTGCTGCACATCCTTCCTCACTGGAATCTGCAAGGTCACGAAGGTGATAGCATTGATATTTGGGTATACAGCAACTGCGATGAAGTGGAACTGACCGTGAACGGCAAGAAACTGGAGCGCAAACCGATGCCCCGAAACGGTCATCTTTCTTGGAAAGCCGTTTACCAGCCCGGTGCAGTGAAGGCTGTAGGCTATAAGAACGGCAAAAAAATATTGGCCCGTACTGTGGAGACTACCGGTGCTCCTGCCCGTATCTCCCTGACGGCAGACCGTTCCGTCATTCAGGCAGACAATCGGGATGTGGCAGTGTGTAACATTGAGTTGCAGGACAAGAAGAAACGTTTTGTCCCCACTGCCTGCAACGACTTGACGATAACCGTCTCCGGTCCGGTACGCATCCTTGGGGTGGGGAATGGAGACCCCGCTTATCAGGCTACGGAACGTCCGGCCGACGCCGATGCCCGCACCTATCAGGTAAAAGCATTCAACGGACTTGCACAGGTGCTGTTGCAAAGTATCGGCGAAGCGGGAGAAGCCACACTGACGGTCGTTTCGAAAAACCTGCCGGAAACTTCCTGCGTTTTGAAGCTGCAGAAGTAAGCAGCTTATCATTCATATCATCCGGCGAAGCGGAGATCTTTCTTTTGTCTATGGGGCAAGAGAGGGATCTCCGCTTCTTTCTTCCTCAAACTATAGTGTGTAAGTGTACGAGATGCGCATCTCATACATCCTTACATTAGAGCCTGAGGGGGAGAAGAACGGAAGTTTTGCTTTTCCGGGTGGGACTTTCCCGGGTATCTGCTCATATATAACAATTATTACCTCTAAATGTAACAAATGGTACTGTTGTGGGATTAAAAAGAATGAGTATATTTGTGGCATGATATTTTTTTAACCAATGCCTATGGAAAACCAGAACTATATCATGAGGGAAATAACCCCTCTGTCGGAACGTGACTGTTTCTATATTGCCGATCGTCGCAAAACAGAATTTACCTACCCCATCCATTGTCACGCAGAGTATGAACTGAACTTCACGGAACATGCTTCCGGCGTACGTCGTGTGGTGGGCGATTCTGCCGAGATTATCGGTGATTATGACCTGGTGCTGATAACCGGTAAGGAGTTGGAGCATGTATGGGAGCAACATGAATGTACCTCCGGGGATATTCGGGAGATTACCATTCAGTTCTCTCCCGACTTGTTCTTCGGGAACGTTGTCAACAAGAACCAGTTCGACAGTATCCGCCGGATGCTGGAGCGTGCACAGTGCGGACTTAGTTTCCCCATGCAGGCCATCATGAAGGTGTACAACTGGCTGGATAAGCTGGCTTCCGAGGAGCAGGGCTTTTATGCCGTGATGAACTTTCTCCGTATCCTTTACGAACTTTCCCTCTATGACAATGCCCGGGTGTTGTCCAGTTCTTCGTTTGCCAAGATAGAGACTTTCTCTGACAGCCGCCGGGTACAGAAGGTGCAGAAATACATTTCCACCCATTATCAGGAGGATATCCGGTTGGCTTCATTGGCCGATATGGTGGGCATGACCCCGGTCTCTTTCAGCCGTTTCTTTCGCCTGCGCACCGGCAAGACGCTTTCCGACTACATTATTGATATCCGTCTGGGCTTTGCCACGCGTATGTTGGTAGATTCCACGCGTACCATTGCAGAGGTGTGCTATGACTGCGGCTTCAACAATCTGTCCAATTTCAATCGTATGTTCAAGCGGAAGAAGGGATGCTCGCCGAAGGAATTCCGTGAGAATTATCGGAAAAAGAAGCTGGTGATATGATAAAAAAGTATTGGTATTCTTCATTGAAAGTGACTATTTTTGCACCAATGATTAATACTAATATCTGATATCATGAAAAGAGTTTTTTCCTTATTCTTATGTCTGCTGTGTGTATGTGCTGTGACGGCGCAGATACGCGGCAATGAAATCCGTGTAGTCGTTTCACCCGACCATAGCGATTGGGTGTATCGTCTGAATGAGAAGTGTACGTTTACCGTCCGGGTGCTGAAGGCACAGAACCTCTTGTCCGATGTCAAGATTGACTATGAACTGGGCCCCGAGATGTATCCTACTGAAGTAAAGAAAGACGTGGTGCTGAAAGATGGTACCTTGAAGTTGCAAGGCACGATGAAGACTGCAGGCTTCTTGCGTTGCAAGGTCAAGGCGCATGTGGACGGCCGGACTTATGAAGGGCTGGCTACATCGGCCTATGCTCCCGAGCAGCTGCAACCTGTGACGAAACTTCCTGCCGATTTTCGGGATTATTGGGCCAAGACCTTGGAAGAGGCGCGCAAGACTCCGTTGAATCCCCTTATGACGCTGCTTCCCGAACGCTGTACGGAAACGGATAATGTATATCAGGTCAGCTTCCAGACAAAAGCTTGGGGAGGACGTTTTTACGGTATTCTCAGTATTCCCAAGAAAGAAGGGAAGTATCCGGCTTTGCTGCGTGTGCCCGGTGCGGGTGTCCGCCCTTATGCGGGAGATACGTATACGGCTCCTGGAAAGGTGATTACATTGGAGGTGGGTATCCACGGCATTCCCGTCACGATGCAGCAGTCTGTATATGATGCGCTGGCAGGTGGGGCGCTGAGCAATTACTGGACGTTCGGCCGCGACAGCCGGGATGCTTCTTACTATAACCGTGTGGTGGTAGGCGCTTTGCGTGCTGTGGATTTTATCTGTTCGCTGCCGCAGTACAACGGGAAGGCGCTGGGCGTTACGGGCTCCAGCCAGGGCGGTGCCTTGTCTGTGATTACGGCGGCTCTTGATTCGCGCGTTACTTTCCTGGCGGCTGTTCATCCTGCCTTATGCGACCACGAAGCGTTCTTCAAGAAGCGCGCTTGCGGCTGGCCCCATTATTTCTATTATTACGGTGCTCCCGATGAAAAGCAGCTTGAAACGGTGCGCTATTATGATACGGCAAACTTTGCCCGCCTGCTGAATGTGCCCGGTTGGTTCAGTTGGGGGTATAACGATGAGGTCTGTCCTCCCACTTCCATGTATGCAGCCTACAATGTGATTTCTTCTCCGAAGGAACTGCATCCTTATCTGGAAACCGGGCATTACTGGTATCAGGAACAGTGGGATGAATGGCTGGACTGGATACGGAGACAACTTAATGTGCCAATGTGATTAATCACATTGGCACATTAATCTGATAATATAGTATCATTTTTTATGATATGAGCCGCGTATCTTTGTGTATCGCTTAAAAACTGATAATATGAAGAAACAATTCCTTTTGCTGACAGTACTTTTATTCCTTTTGGGGGCATGTGCCCCTAAGCCTGCGGAGCATTCGTTTATTAAGGTCAATGCCGATGGACAGTTCGTTCGCGACGGAAAACCCTATTATTTTGTAGGTACCAATTTCTGGTACGGTGCCATTCTTGGTTCCGAAGGTGAAGGCGGCAATCGTGAACGGTTGCATAAGGAGCTGGACTTTCTGAAAAGTATTGGCATCAACAACCTGCGCGTATTGGTGGGTGCTGACGGTGAAAATGGCATAAAGACGCGGGTAGAGCCCTCTTTACAAGTGGCACCGGGCGTCTATAATGATACTATTTTAGCCGGATTGGATTATTTTATGAATGAACTGCGTGAACGTGATATGACAGCTGTCCTCTATTTGAACAATTCCTGGGAATGGAGCGGTGGCTATTCCGTTTACCTGCAATGGTCCGGACACGGTGATGCCGTGGTACCTGCCGTAGACGGATGGCCCGCCTATATGGAGTATGTCAAGCAGTTCCCCCAATCGGACAGCGCGAAGGCCTTGTTTGCCAATCATGTCAATTATATTGTTTCACGCACCAATAGGTATAATCAGATAAAATATGTGGATGACCCCACTATTATGTCTTGGCAGATTGGTAACGAGCCTCGCGCTTTCTCTGACGAGAACAAGGAACCGTTTGCCCGCTGGATGGCCGATGTGGCTGCACAAATCAAGTCACTTGACCCGAACCACATGGTGTCTTCCGGCAGTGAGGGCTCGTGGGGATGCGAAATGGATATGAATCTTTTCGAGAAGATTCATGCCGACCCCAACATCAATTATCTGAATATCCACATCTGGCCTTACAACTGGAGTTGGGTGAAGGCGGACAGCCTGAAGGAACTTCTTCCGCGTGCCAAGGAAAATACTAAGAAGTATATAGATGACCACATGGTCATTGCTCGGAAGTACAGCAAGCCGATTGTTTTGGAGGAGTTCGGTTTTCCCCGTGACGGTTTCAGCTTTTCCAAAGAGGCACCGACCACTGCCCGCGATGAATATTACCGTTATGTATTCGACCTCATCCGCCAGGACCGTGAGAGCGGCGGACTCTTTGCCGGATGCAACTTCTGGGCATGGGGTGGTTTTGCCGGACAAAATCCCGACCATGTATTCTGGGAAAAGGGAGATGACTATACCGGTGACCCGGCTCAAGAACAACAAGGACTGAACTCTGTCTTTGCCACAGACAGCACTATTGAAATAATTAAAGCGGAAAACCGGAAGCTGCAAAATTGAACCTATCCGTGCTTTTCCGTGTAATCCCTGCCTGAAAATTAGAATGTAAGCGTGTACAAAGCGTTTGTACCGTTATATAAGAAAGATATTACTCTAAATACTAAGTATGATATGAAAAGCATATGGAAAGTTATGTTGGCGGTTTGTTGCCTAGGTATGACCATTGGTTGTGGAACAAACCCGTCGAAGAATGAAAATGTAAAGGAAACGCTACCGGCATTGGTGGTCAATGGTACGCAGTTGATGAATACCGAAGGAGACACGGTGGTATTGCACGGTGTCAGCTATGGCTGGCATCAGTTCTGGCCCCGTTTCTACAATGCCTCTTCGGTTGCTTATCTGGTCAATGACTGGGGCGCACAGGTACTTCGGGCCTCTATGGGAGTGGATTTGGATAGCGCCTGCTATGTGAACAAGCCCGAGTTCGGTATTGAGTGTGTTACAAAGGTGGTGGATGCTGCTATCGAGAACGGCGTTTACGTCATCATCGACTGGCATAGCCACAATCTGCGGCAGGAAGAAGCAAAGGAGTTCTTCACCCAAATGGCTACCCGTTACAAAGGGGTTCCTAATGTCATCTATGAGGTTTTCAACGAACCGGTGGAAGACAGTTGGGAGCAGGTGAAGTCATACTCTGTGGAGGTTATCAAGACGATTCGTGCCATAGAACCGGATGCCGTTATCCTCGTTGGTTGTCCGCATTGGGACCAGGACATCCATTTGGCAGCGGACGATCCTATTACCGGATATAGCAATATAATGTATACACTCCACTTTTATGCCAACACCCACGGACAGTGGCTGCGCGACCGCGCCGACTATGCTCTGGGCAAGGGCTTGCCGATTTTCGTTTCCGAATGCGCCGGTATGGAGGCAAGTGGGGACGGCCCCATCAGTAAAGAAGAGTGGGGGAATTGGCTGGAGTGGATGCAGCGGCATTCCATCAGTTGGGTGGCTTGGTCCTTGTCGGACAAAGACGAGACTTGTTCCATGCTTTATCCGTCGGCTTCTTCCGAGGGAAACTGGAAAGATGCAGACATGAAAGAGTGGGGGAGAATGGTTCGTGACGAATTGACGACACTGAAAAAATAGCCCTTTAAAAACAATATGATTTAACCATTAATAATTAAGAAAAAAGAATTGTGCTTATGGAAGAAAAGAAGAATGATGCTGTGAAAACATGAATTGTTTGGAAGTAATTTTAAGTGTCAACGCCTTGATTGCATGTCACGGTTTCTTGACTTACTCTCATTTTGTTAACTAAAAAAATCTTCTTTTGGGAGGTTTTGTGTTTGTTTTAAATCTAAGAAATACAGTATGAATTTGAATTTTAGAAAGACAGCGCTGCTTGCGGGGATATGCTCGGTGTTCAGTCTGGGTTATGCTCCTCAGCTTTTCGCAGTATCATCGACGGATACCGTTGAGGCAGTGCAGCAAACAAAGAAAATTACGGGTGTCGTCAGTGATGCTATGGGCCCTATTATCGGTGCCAATGTATTGGAAAAAGGTACAACGAATGGTGTAATTACCGACATTGACGGTAACTTTGCCTTGAATGTGAAACCAGGAGCTACCATTGTAGTCTCCTTTATAGGCTATGTCAGCCAGGAAATAAAGATAACGAACCAGACAACAGTGAACATCACGCTGAAGGAAGACTCCGAGATGTTGGACGAAGTGGTGGTTGTGGGGTACGGTACGATGAAGAAAAGCGACCTTTCCGGTGCTTCCGTTTCCATGAGTGAAGACAAGATTAAGGGTTCTATTATCACCAATCTCGACCAGTCCCTTCAAGGGCGTGCTGCCGGTGTGACGGCAGTCAGCACTTCCGGTGCTCCGGGTTCTTCCTCCTCTATCCGCGTACGTGGTCAGGCCACTATCAATGCTAATGCCGAGCCGTTGTATGTAATTGACGGTGTGATTGTACAGAGTCAGGGACAAAGCGGTTCATCTTATGGTTTGGGCGATGCACTGGGTAATGGCTCGGTTTCCACCATTTCTCCGCTTTCCACCATCAACCCTGCTGATATCGTCAGTATGGAAATTCTGAAAGATGCTTCGGCAACCGCCATTTACGGTGCGCAAGGTTCCAATGGTGTGGTTTTGATTACGACCAAACGTGGTAAGGCGGGTGAGGCTAAGTTTACTTATGACGGTATGTTTGCCGTTCAACGCCAGACAAAGCGTCTGGATATGATGAATCTGCGTGAGTATGCCACTTATTATAATGATTTGGCAAACATGGGTGAAATCTCTGACCCTAGTAATTATTATGCCGATCCTTCTCTGCTGGGAGTAGGTACAAACTGGCAGGACGCCATCTTCCAGAC
>X301_European_Hare__coassemble_1173_pt1 | contig 16929 bp, 10 predicted proteins | sample X301_European_Hare__metabat2_high_PE_019 | metagenome-assembled genome bin X301_European_Hare
GTTCAGCGGTTTTCTTCTTTAAACAACTATCACTCCAAATGTCGGATGAACCACAGTTCTTCGCTGATAAGAGTGTCTTCGGGGGAATCGGCTTGGCCGGAAAGTTCGGGAAGCTGTTCGGACGAAAGTGTAGGGTGCCGGTTCTCTTTTTCCAGGTAATTGAGGGAGGCATTTTTGGTAAGGATAAAGCAGTAATCCTCTATGTTGTTCACTTCCGGCAGCCGGGCGCGTTGTTCCCAAAGCTTCATGAAGACGTCGAGCACAATTTCTTGCGCCCATTCTTCGTGCTTCACGAAATAGCAGGCAATACGGAACAAGCGGTCGTAGCACAGATTGTAGAAACTGTGGAAAGCCCGTTCCGAGTCTTCTTCCTTCATTTGGCGCAAGTAGCGTCTGACTTCTTGTTCGGTCATGCAGTCTCCCGGTTTTGCTGTTAATCAATGAACATCAGGTCGCTTATTATGCCGTCCGAAACAAAGATGCCTTCCCGGGTCAGGCGCAGGCGGTCTGCCTGCATCTCCAGTTTGTGGCTTTGGAGGTAGGGGGCTGCCATTTTCGTGCAATATTGGCACAACTCTGTGCCGAAGGCTTCTTCCGTATATGTCAGGGAGATTCCCCACATGGTACGCAGGGAAGTCATGATGTATTCATTGTAACGGGTCACTTTATCCAGAATTTCTGTTTCGGAGGAACGGTGCCCCTCTTCAATGGACTTTATGTATCCTTCCAGAGAAGCTGTGTTCCATTCCCTTGTCTCCGCATTGAAGGAGTGGGCGGAAGGGCCGCAGCCCAAATACGGAATGCCTTTCCAGTAAGCAGTGTTGTGGCGTGAGTACATGCCGGGCTTGCAGAAGTTGGATATTTCGTAATGCTCATACCCCGCGGCTCCCAGGGTGTCCATGAGCGCCGAGAAGAAGCGCAGGCTACTCTCTTCGTCCACTTCGCTGATACGATGGCTCTGCAGCATTTCGTAGATGCGGGTGCCTTTTTCGTAAGTCAGATGATAAGCGGAGATATGCTCCACATCAAGGCCGACGGCTTGTTGCAGGTCGCGTTCCCACCGTTGGTCTGTTTCATCCGGTAGTCCATAGATGAGGTCGATGCTGATATTCCGGAAGCCGGCTTGGCGGAGGCGGTGTATGGCTGCGATGGCTTGCGCGGCATTGTGCCGGCGGTTCAACAGTTTCAGGGTGGGGGCGTCGAATGTCTGTATCCCCATGCTTATGCGGTTGAAGGGGAGGGTGCGCAGCATGGACACATATTCTTCCGTCAGGTCGTCGGGATTGGCCTCGAGGGTAATTTCTTCGGCATGTTCTGTTCCATACACCTCTTTGATAGTCCGGAATATCTGCTCGAAATCTTCGTGAGCGAGCTGTGAGGGAGTTCCTCCGCCAAAGTAGATGGTCTCTATCGGTTCTTCCTTCAGATAACCCTTGCGGGTTTTCAGTTCAGTGCACAAGGCACGGATGTACTGCTGCTTCAATTCGCTGCGAGTGGTGGAATAAAAATCGCAATAGATACAGCGTGTCTTGCAAAAAGGTATATGAATATAGATGCCTGCCATGGTATGCTTATGGATATTTGTTGCAAAAATAGTCTTTTGGCAGGAGAATATATCGGTTTTCGGGACATTTAATGTAATATGGAAGTAGTCAGTGTCTTGGTGGATATTCTCAGTTTTGTCTGTAATCCGGAAAAATAGAACATTTTTTGAGTCGTATGGAAATTCATTATTCCGAATAAACTCCTTTCCTTTGTTATCAGAAAAAGGAATGGGTGTCTATTAAAATAATGAGTAATATGTTTGAAGGACTTGACTTTTGGTTTGAACAGATTATAGCTTATTGCATTGCCCTCGTACTGGTGCAGTTCATGAAGAAACAAATATAGCGGCAAATACTTTATTCACTTCCGTCGTAGCACGGCTTAATCTTAGGCTTTTTCTTGTGATTTCTGAGCTTTTGGGGTACTAATGACCGATATTTACCCCTTTTTGAAACAATAGTGCCCCCGAACTTACCGGGAATGGGGTAATTTTGCAGTATTGAAAAACAAACTTAAATAATATCATGAGAAAAAGTAACTACTTATGGCTGCTGCTGGTGGCAGTTTTATTGCTGCCCGCTCAGGAAATGGCTGCCAAGAAGAAAAAAGAGAAGGAAGTGACAGACCGCGAACTTTGGGCCGGGGTGTTGTATCAAATGGCTGCTCCGGTACTGAGCAATATGAGTGAAGGGAAGCTCCAGGAAAATATGCAGGTGGAGCTTAGCCCCACTTGGGATGGACGCGACAAACGGGTGACCTATATGGAATGTTTCGGACGTCTGATGGCGGGGTTGGCACCCTGGCTCTCTTTGCCGGACGATGACACTGCCGAAGGCAAGCAGCGCAGGCAGCTCCGCGAGTGGGCATTGAAAAGTTATGCGCAGGCGGTAGACCCGGAAAGTCAGGATTACCTACTTTGGCGGAAAGAGGGACAGCCGCTGGTCGATGCCGCTTATGTTGCTGAAAGCTTCCTGCGAGGATACGATGCTTTGTGGGTGCCTCTGGATAGTTTGACTAAACGGCGTTACATTGAAGAGTTCACCCAGTTGCGCCGTGTGGACCCTCCTTATACCAACTGGCTGCTGTTCTCGTCTACGGTAGAATGTTTCCTGCGCAAGGCTGGTGCCAAGAGTGATGCTTACCGTATTGTCTCCGCTCTGCGCAAGGTGGAAGAGTGGTATGTAGGTGACGGCTTCTATAGCGACGGACCGGGATTTGCCTTTGACTATTACAACAGCTTCGTACTCCATCCCATGTATGTGGAGTGTCTGGAAGTCTTTACGAACAGTGGAAAAAATAAGATATGGAATGCGCCGGATTGCAATTTCCAGCGTGCCCAGAAGCGCATGCAGCGTTTCGGCATGATTCTGGAACGTTTCATCTCTCCCGAGGGGGCCTTCCCCGTATTCGGGCGTTCCATTACCTACCGCACCGGTACCCTCCAACCATTGGCTTTGTTGGCATGGCGTGGATGGTTGCCCAAGGAATTGTCGAACGGACAGGTACGTGCTGCCATGACAGCTGTCATCAACCGTATGTTCGGTGACAACCGGAACTTCAACGAGAAAGGTTTTCTGACATTGGGATTCAATGGTTCCCAGCCTCATATCTCCGACTGGTATACTAACAACGGCAGCCTTTACATGGCTTCCCTGGCATTCTTGCCCCTGGGCTTGCCCGCCGACCATCCGTTCTGGACAGATGCTCCGCAGGCATGGACCTCGAAAAAGGCGTGGGGTGGTGAAGAATTCCCCAAAGACCATGCCTATTATGAGTAAGACTGATTCATTTTTTATAGTATTTATATTAATTGTTTGGGGGATTGGTGGATTTCCGGTGGCACTCTGTGCGCAGGGTGCTGCCGGTGTCCTTCCCGAAACGCATCTGGTGGAAGTGGGGAAAGGATACAGCCAGACTTCCGTCAACACCGCCGTATTCCGTAATAATTCGCTGGTGACGCAAGGTGACGAGCAATACATCAGTTACTATGATGCGGAAGGGTTCCTGACTCTTGGAAAACGGAACCTCCATGCCGGACAGTGGACACTGCACCGTACACAGTATAAAGGGAATGTGAAGGATGCCCATAACGTCATCAGCATGATGCTGGACGGTGACGGGTATATTCATGTAGCCTTCGACCATCACGGACAGCCCTTGAACTACTGTCGCAGCATTGCACCCCATTCGCTGGAATTGGGTGAGAAGGAGCCCATGACGGGCGTGGATGAAGGCAATGTAACCTATCCGGAGTTTTATCTGCTGTCCGGAGGCGACCTGCTGTTTGCATACCGTTCCGGTTCTTCCGGCCGGGGCAACCTGGTGATGAACCGCTATTCCTTGAAGGAGAAGAAATGGAGCCGTGTGCAGGATGTACTGATTGATGGCGAGAACAAGCGCAATGCTTACTGGCAGCTATATGTAGATGAGCTTGGAACCATCCATCTGTCGTGGGTCTGGCGCGAGACTTGGCATGTGGAAACCAACCATGACCTATGCTACGCCCGTTCCTTTGACAATGGCGTAACATGGTATAAGGCAAATGGCAAGAAATATGATTTGCCCATCCGTCTGGGTAATGCAGAGTATGCCTGCCGCATTCCTCAGAATTCGGAACTGATAAACCAGACCAGCATGAGTGCCGATGCAGGCGGCAATCCGTACATTGCTTCCTATTGGCGCGACCCGGACAGCGACGTCCCGCAATACCGGATTGTCTGGCATGACGGGCAGATGTGGCACAGCCGCCAGGTATCCGGGCGTACCACTCCGTTTTCCCTGAAAGGTGGAGGCACGAAGATGATTCCGATGGCCCGTCCGCGCATCGTAGTAGATGGCGGGGAGATATTTTATGTATTTAGGGATGAAGAACGGGGGAGCAAAGTCTCTTTGGCGCACGCTACGGATGTGGCAAACAGTAAGTGGAGCATCAGCGATTTGACCGACTTCACTGTCGGTGCCTGGGAACCGTCTCATGACACGGAATTGTGGAAGAGCAGGAAGCGGCTGCATCTGTTTGTGCAGCATGCCAAGCAAGGAGACGGAGAGCGGGTTGTGGAGTTTGCACCGCAACCGGTATATGTATTGGAAGTGATAAGATAAAAGAACAGTATTAGTATATGAAAACGACATGCTTATTTTTATTGGGTCGTTTGGCTTTTTGCTGGGGACTGTCCTCATGCACCGCTCAGCAGCCGAAACCGGAAGAAGTGATTGAGATTATCAATCGGGTGAACAACTATTGGCAGGAGACCCATCCGCAACATGGGCGCTCTTTCTGGGACAATGCCGCCTATCATACGGGAAACATGGAGGTGTTCTTCCTGACCGGTAATCCGGAATGCTATGCCTATTCCGAGGCGTGGGCAGAACATAATGAATGGAAAGGCGCGAAGAGTGACAACAAGGAAGAGTGGAAGTACAGCTATGGGGAGAGTGATGATTATGTGCTTTTCGGTGATTATCAGATTTGTTTCCAGACTTATGCGGATTTGTATACCGTGAAGCCGGATTCCGGGAAGATAGCCCGTGCGCGCGAAGTGATGGAATACCAGATGAGTACGGACAAGAACGATTATTGGTGGTGGGCGGACGGACTTTACATGGTAATGCCCGTTATGACAAAGATGTACAAGCTGACCGGCAATCCGTTATATCTGGAGAAACAGCATGAATACTGGACCTATGCCAACAGTATCATGTACGATTCGGAGGAAGGCCTATACTATCGCGACGGCAAATATATTTATCCAAAACACAAAAGTGTGAATGGTAAGAAAGACTTCTGGGCACGTGGCGACGGTTGGGTGCTGGCTGCTTTGGCAAAGGTACTGAAAGACCTGCCCGAAACAGACCAATACCGCCAGGAGTACATAGACCGCTTCCAGACGATGGCCAAATCCGTGGCTGCCTGCCAGCAGCCGGAAGGCTACTGGACACGCAGTATGCTCGACCCTGAGCATGCTCCCGGTCCTGAAACCAGCGGTACGGCTTTCTTTACCTATGGTCTGTTATGGGGGATGAACAACGGCTTGCTGGACAAGGCTGCTTATCAACCCGTAGTGATGAAGGCGTGGAATTATCTGACTACTGTAGCCTTGCAGCCCGATGGCCGCATAGGGTATGTACAGCCGATTGGCGAGAAAGCCATTCCCGGACAGGTGGTTGATGCCAACTCTACTGCTAACTTTGGGGTAGGGGCATTTCTGCTGGCAGCTTGTGAGATGGTGCGTTTTTTGAATGCCGACTGATTGGAGAGATTAAATAAGTGTATATGTTACACAACATATACACTTTCTTTGTATTATAATGTATATAGTGTTAATTTTACACCCGTTAAAGGGTTTAATATAAAAAGATTATGATTGTACGGATGAAAAACACTTTCCGGATGCTTTTGGCAGCAATGTTATTGTCGTTGTTTGCACTTCCGGGATATTCCTGGCAAAAATCCTTTCCCGAAAAAGATTATGTAGCTTATTTGTTCACTTATTTCACTGGGAATAGTGGCGATGAAGAAGCTGTGCGCTATGCTGTAAGCATGGACGGTTATACCTACTGGGCATTGAATGATAATGAACCGGTAATCGACTCGAAAGTCATCAGCTCCACCGGGGGAGTCCGCGACCCGCATATCCTTCGTTGCGAGGATGGCAAGACTTTCTATATGGTAGTGACAGATATGGTTTCAGCCAATGGATGGAGTTCCAACCGTGCCATGGTTTTGCTGAAATCTACCGACTTGGTCAACTGGTCCCACTCCGTTATCAATATACAGAAACGTTATTCAGGTCAGGAGGATTTGAAGCGTGTATGGGCTCCGCAGACTATCTACGACCCGGAGGCGGGAAAGTACATGGTGTATTGGTCCATGCTGCATGGCGATGGAGCCGATGTCATATATTATGCTTATGCCAATGCGGAGTTTACGGATTTGGAGGGAGAGCCCAAGCCATTGTTTCTGCCGGAGAACGGGAAATCGTGCATCGATGGAGACATTGTCTATAAGGATGGTGTTTTCCACCTTTTCTATAAGACGGAAGGGCATGGAAACGGCATAAAGGTGGCCACCACCCGTTCCTTGACCTCCGGGGCATGGACGGAAGAACCCGATTACAAGCAACAGACTAAGGAAGCCGTAGAGGGTGCGGGCACTTTCAAACTGATAGGGCAGGATAAGTATATCCTGATGTACGACGTCTATATGAAAGGAAGCTATCAGTTTACGGAAACCACTGACTTGAAGAATTTTAAGGTGATAGACAGCGAGGTGAAGATGAACTTCCATCCCCGTCATGGGACCATTATCCCCATTACCCGCCATGAGCTGTTGCGCATTACCGATGAATGGGGCAAGCCGACAGAACTGGGCGCATTGCCCAACAATCCCGTATTGCCGGGTTTCCATGCCGACCCGGAAATCCTTTATTCCCATCAGACTCAAAAGTATTACATCTATTCTACTACGGACGGACAGCCGGGTTGGGGAGGCTGGTATTTCACCGTATTCTCCTCCACGGATTTGAAGACCTGGCAGGATGAAGGCGTCATGCTGGACTTGCAGTCGGAGCAAGTGCCCTGGGCAGATGGCAATGCTTGGGCGCCTTGCATTGAAGAGAAAAAAGTGGACGGTAAGTATAAATACTTCTTCTATTACAGTGGAAACCCCAAGAATGGCGGCGGCAAGCAGATTGGAGTGGCTACGAGCGATTCTCCTGCCGGCCCTTTCACCGATTTGGGACGCCCTGTCGTTACTGCTTCACCCGTCGGTGGCGGGCAACAGATTGATGTGGATGTGTTTACAGACCCTGTTTCGGGCAAATCCTATCTTTACTGGGGCAACGGCTACATGGCAGGTGCCGAGCTGAACGACGATATGGTGTCCATCAAGGAAAATACCGTTACGGTGATGACACCGGCGGGAGGCACCTTGCAGGACTATGCTTTCCGCGAAGCAGCCTATGTCTTTTATCGCAACGGGCTCTACTATTTCATGTGGTCGGTAGACGATACCGGTTCGCCCAATTACCATGTGGCATACGGTACATCCAAGTCGCCGCTCGGTCCTATCGAAGTTGCCAAGCAACCCGTTGTGCTGATTCAGAATCCGGAAAAGGAAATTTACGGTCCGGCACACAACGCTGTATTGCAGATTCCCGGTACAGATGAGTGGAGAATCGTTTACCACCGTATTAATAAATGGTACTTGAAAGATGGCCCCGGCGTTCATCGTGAAGTCTGCATAGACCGGATGGAGTTCAATGAAGACGGAACCATCAGGCCGGTGGTGCCTACCTTTTGATTTAATGATATAACATAATAATTTAATACCATGAAGAATAGATTGAAATTACTGGTTTGGTTGTTTGCCCTCTCAGGTCCGCTGGCAGCACAGAGTGTATCTGTCAATGGTCCGGATGGAAAATTGCAGCTTACGGTATCCTGCCCGTCAGCCAACGGCGAAGTGTCTTACGCCGTCACCTACAATGGAAAGCAAATGCTGGAATCTTCTCCCTTGGGGATGGAGACAAATGTGGGTGATTTCTATAGAGGATTGCAGTTGAAGGAACATAAAGTCACAGCTTTCGATACGGTTTATGAACAATCCCGAATCAAAGCTTCGCACATCCATTACCGGGCAAACGAATTGCTTTGTTCATTCGTCAACGGTGAGGGGAAGAATGTGCAGATAACTTTCCGCGTCAGCAACAATGACGTGGCTTTCCGTTACACCCTGCCGAGGGAGCAGGGAAAAGGAAGCGTCACGGTGAACAGCGAACGGACCGGCTTCCGCTTCCCGTCGCAGACCACCACTTTCCTTTGTCCGCAGAGCGACGCCATGATAGGGTGGAAGCGTACCAAACCCAGTTACGAAGAAGAATATAAGGCAGATGCCCCGATGAACGAACGTTCGGGTTATGGACATGGATATACATTTCCCTGCTTGTTCAAGGTGGGGGATGACGGCTGGGTACTGCTCAGTGAAACCGGAGTGGACAGCCGTTATTGTGGCTCGCGTTTGAGTGATTGGGATAACGGCGTGTATCGCATTGCTTTCCCCATGCCGGAAGAGAACAACGGCAACGGAACGGTGTCACCTGCCTTTTCCCTGCCGGGCTCCACGCCGTGGCGTACTGTGACGGTGGGGGAAACCTTGAAGCCGATTGTGGAAACCACCGTCCCCTGGGATGTAGTGGAACCACGCTATACCACCACCCATGATTACAAGCCGGGCCGTGGCACATGGAGCTGGATTCTCTGGCAGGACGGCAGCATCAACTACGACGACCAGGTGCGCTATGTTGACTTGGCGGCCGCCATGGGATACGAATATGTATTGATTGACAACTGGTGGGACAACAACATCGGTCGCGACCGCATGGAACAGTTTATCAAGTATGCCCGTAGCAAGGGTGTGGAGGTATTCTTGTGGTATAGCTCCAGTGGTTACTGGAACGATATAGAGCAGAGTCCCGTCAACCGGATGGATAACTCCATTGCCCGCAAGCAAGAGATGCGCTGGTTGCAAAGCCAGGGTGTGAAGGGTATCAAAGTAGACTTCTTCGGCGGTGACAAGCAAGAGACCCTGCGTTTGTACGAGGAGATTCTGAGCGATGCCGACGACCACGGTCTGATGGTTATCTTCCACGGCTGTACCTTGCCTCGCGGCTGGGAACGGATGTATCCCAATTACGTAGGCAGCGAGGCGGTGCTGGCTTCCGAGAATCTGGTATTTAGCCAGCATTTCTGTGATAACGAGGCGTTCAATGCCACGCTGCACCCTTTCATCCGCAATGCTGTGGGATGCATGGAGTTTGGCGGTGTGTTCCTGAACAAGCGTTTGAACCGCAGCAACGATGGCGGAACTATTCGCCGCACCACGGACATCTTTCAGCTGGCAACGGCAGTGCTGTTCCAAAATCCTATCCAGAACTTCGCCTTGGCACCTAATAACTTGACGGATGCTCCGCAAATCTGCCTCGACTTTATGAAACAAGTGCCCACTACTTGGGACGAGACCCGTTTCATTGACGGCTATCCGGGGAGATATATTGTTCTTGCCCGTCGTCATGGAAACACGTGGTACATAGCCGCTGCCAATGCAACGGTGGAACCGTTGAAACTGAAACTTGACCTTCCTATGCTGGCAGGACAAGAGGTGTCTCTGTATAGTGATGACAAGAAGATGCAGCCTCAATTAAAGCTGCAGAAGATAAAGACTGACGGCTCTCTGCAACTCACGGTTCAGCCGCAGGGAGGGGCGGTAATCGTGGAATAAAGAAGGCATGGAGCAACCCTTGTTTTGTAATGATATGTCATAACGGATTACTCCTTTTGCAAATCTTTGATTATCAAAGGTCTATAATTGTCCTGATTCAGTCGTATACTGAATGGCATTCACTATACGACTGAACCCTATTCACTATACGACTGAATGGCATTCAGAATACGGCTGATTGTGACTATCGAACTAAATGTGAATGATTAATACCGACTTAATACCATGAATAGATTCTTGAAATTATTGTCCTTGTGTCTGTTCTTGACACTGACCGTTCCTTTGCAGGCTGTGACGAATGGAGTGGCGAATGAACCCGATTCAGTCTACCTCTTTTCCTACTCCCATGCCGACGGCAGTGGCGGTCTGAAACTAGCCTGGAGTCCCGATGGCAACCGATGGTTCAGCGTGGCAGAGGGCAGCTCCTTTGTCAACTCGGACTTCGGCCCCTGGGGGCAAATGAAGCGGATGCTGAAACCGCACTTGATGCAGACCCGTGCCGACGACCGTTGGCACTGTATCTGGGAACTGACGGAAAGCGGAAACTCCCTTGCATACGTCGAGTCTCCCGACTTGCTGCAATGGAAAGCGCAGAAATACTTTGACCGTTCTCGCCTTGCCGAATACCGGCCGGCGGAGGTCTATCCTAACGTGCGGAAGGAGGTTCTGCTGAACGGTACCGTACAGCAGGGTTGGATGCAGCGTGTACCGTATGCCACGGTGCAGCGTGTCATCTCCTTTGCAGAGCATAAGAAGTACCGCCAGGCACTCCATGCCGAACGTACCGAGCAAGACCCCGTACGTTTTGCCGGACTGAAACCGGTGGAGGCGACTATCGAAGTGGAGACGGAATGTGCAAAAACCATCAGCAAGCATCTGATAGGTATTTTCTTCGAAGACATCAACTATGCTGCGGATGGAGGACTGTATGCCGAGCTGGTACAGAACCGCGACTTCGAGTATTCGTCTAAGGACGGTTCACACCAAGGTTGGGACGGCACATATGCCTGGGCGGTGAAAGAGGGCGATGCTGCGGCTGCCGTTACCATTGCCGCTGCCGACCCCATTCATCCCAATAACCCTCATTATGCCGTATTGGAGGCGCGTCCCGGAGTGACATTGCAGAACGACGGTTTCGACGGCATCAGCTTGAAGAAAGGGGAGAAGTACGATTTCTCTCTCTTCGCCCGCGTGGCACCGGGCAGCAAGGGAGGCAAGGTGGTTGTTTGCCTGCTCGACCAGACGGGCCGTGAGATTGCCCGCTCTTCCGTCAATGTGTCCTCCAAAGAGTGGAAGAAACAGCAGACGGTGCTGACGGCAAACGCCGATGTGCGTGCCGCCGTGCTCTCGCTTCAGCCGCAGACGGTGGGGACACTGCATCTCGATATGATTTCCCTTTTTCCGCAAAATACATTCAAGGGCCATAAGAACGGCTTGCGTGCCGACCTGGCGCAGACGCTTGCCGACCTGCATCCACGCTTCGTCCGCTTCCCCGGCGGCTGCGTGGCTCATGGCGACGGCATTGATAATATCTATGACTGGAAAGGCTCTATCGGACCGCTTGAAGCGCGTAAGCCGTTGCGCAATCTGTGGGGGTATCATCAGACACGCGGACTGGGCTACTTCGAGTACTTCCGCTTCTGCGAAGATATAGGTGCCGAACCTCTGCCGGTATTGGCAGCGGGCGTGCCGTGCCAGAACTCGGGCACACACTCGCACTATGCCGACAACTGTCCGCAGGGGGCCAACAAGGAACTGATGCGCTACGGCCAGCAGGGTGGCATCCCGATGGAAGAGATGCCTGCCTATATCCAGGATGTGCTCGACCTGATAGAGTATGCCAACGGCGATGCACGCCGCACCGTGTGGGGCAGGAAGCGTGCTGAGGCAGGCCATCCCAAGCCTTTCAATCTGAAGTATATCGGCATCGGCAACGAGGATATGATTACCGAAGTGTTTGAGGAGCGCTTTGCCATGATATACAAGGCTGTCAGGGAGAAGCATCCCGAAATTACGGTTGTCGGCACTGTAGGTCCCTTCTACGAAGGCACGGACTATGCGGAGGGCTGGCGCCTTGCCACGGAACTGGGCGTGCCCATGGTGGACGAACACTATTACGTGGATCCGGGCTGGATGATTCACAACCAGGACTACTACGACCGTTATGACCGTACCAAGTCCAAGGTCTATCTGGGCGAATATGCCGCCCACCTGCCCGGACGTCCCAACAACATAGAGACAGCGTTGGCAGAAGCTCTCTATCTGACTTCTGTGGAACGTAATGCCGATGTGGTGGAAATGACCTCATACGCTCCGTTGCTGGCAAAGGAAGGGCATACGCAGTGGAATCCCGACTTGATTTATTTCAATAACACGGAGGTGAAGCCTACCGTGGGCTACTACACACAGCAGATGTACGGACAGAATGCGGCTACGCAGTACATCACCTCGCACGTCACACTGAATAATGGGCAAGAGGCTGTCCGCAAGCGCGTCGGCGTTTCGGTGGTAAAGGATGAGGCCACGGGTGACCATATCGTAAAGCTGGTGAACCTGCTTCCGGTAGAGGTTTCCTCTACAGTGAAGCTGAAGGGCATCGACTTGCAGAATCCCTCGGCAGTGAAGACGCTCCTGACGGGTGACCCGAAAGACAAGCAGGCACGTTCCGTGACTTCCGCCTTCGACATCGGCGGTACGGAGTTTCCTTATACCTTGCCTGCCTATTCGTTTACGGTGATACGTATCCATGAGAATAAGGGGAAATAAGGATAGATCCGTGTAATTCCGTGCGTGGGAACTTAAGAACTTAAAAACTTAAAAGATATGAAACGATTATTGACTTTGGCATTTGTTGCAGCCATGACCGGCAGTGTGTCGGCACAAAAGCAACAGATTTTGCATTCCGGTTATCCCATCGACCCGGTTCCTTTCACTTCAGTGAAGGTGACGGACAGTTTCTGGGGACAACGCTTGAAGGCAAGCCGTGAGGTAACCATCCCGTTGGCTTTCAGTAAGTGTGAGGAAACCGGACGTTATGAAAACTTTGTGAAAGCTACTCATCCCAGTGATGAGTATAAGGTGGGAGGCTTCTCCTTTGACGATACGGATGTCTATAAGACGATTGAAGGTGCAAGTTACTCCTTGCAGACTTACCCGGACAAGAAACTGGAAGAATATATCGACAGCGTATTGGTCATAGTGGCCGCCGCCCAAGAACCGGACGGGTATCTTTACACCGCACGTACCATGAACCCCAAGCATCCGCACGATTGGTCGGGGCCGGAACGCTGGTCGGAGGTGGAGAATTTGAGCCACGAGTTCTATAATCTGGGTCACATGGTGGAAGGGGCTGTGGCTTATTATCAAGCTACAGGCAAGCGGAACTTCCTAGATATAGCCATCCGTTATGCCGACTGCGTATGCAAGAATATCGGTGAAGGCCCCGGACAGAAGCGTGTGATTCCCGGACATCAGATTGCCGAAATGGCATTGGTACGCCTCTATACCGTGACAGGAGATAAGAAATATCTCGACCAGGCCAAGTTCTTCCTCGATGCGCGCGGCACTACGGCACGCAAGGACATCTATTTGCAGTCGCACAAGCCTGTACTAGAGCAGGAAGAGGCAGTGGGACATGCCGTACGTGCCGGTTACATGTATTCCGGTATGGCTGATGTGGCTGCCATTACGGGTGACAGCTCCTACATCAAGGCTATCGACAAGATATGGGAAAATATCGTCGGCAAGAAGATATATATTACCGGCGGTATCGGTGCGCGTCATGCGGGCGAAGCTTTCGGTGATAACTATGAATTGCCGAATCTGACTGCCTACAATGAGACCTGTGCCGCCATCGGCAATGTTTACATGAATTACCGCCTCTTTCTGCTGCATGGCGATTCCAAGTATTTCGACGTGCTGGAACGTACGCTTTACAACGGATTAATCTCCGGCGTTTCATTGGACGGAGGCAAGTTCTTCTATCCCAATCCGTTGTCTTGCGATGGTAAGTATCACTTTAATGCCGACCATACGATTACACGTCAGCCGTGGTTTGGTTGTGCCTGCTGTCCCAGCAACATCAGCCGGTTCATTCCTTCTTTGCCGGGATATGTGTATGCCGTGAAAGACAATCAGGTGTACGTCAACCTTTTCTTGTCCAACCGTGCCGAGCTGAAGTTGAATGAAAAGAAAGTGGTGCTGGAGCAGGAAACCGGATACCCCTGGAACGGAGACATTCGTGTGAAGGTGGCTCAGGGCAACCTGCCGTTTACGATGAATATCCGTATTCCGGGTTGGGTGCGCGGCAGTGTACTTCCGAGTGACCTTTATTCGTATGCCGACGACCTGAAGTTGGGCTATCGTGTATTGGTGAATGGCGAGGAGGTGACCGGTGAACTTCGTAAAGGCTATCTCCGGATAGACCGGAAGTGGAAGAAAGGGGATGTGGTAGAGGTGCATTTCGACATGCACCCCCGTGTGGTGAAAGCCAATGAAAAAGTGGTTGCCGACCGTGGACGGGTGGCCGTTGAGCGTGGTCCTATCGTTTATTGTGCCGAGTGGGCCGATAATGATTTTAATATACAGAATATCATCCTGAACCGTCATCCGAAATTCCAGGTGACGGAGAAGCCCGAACTGCTGTATGGCATCAACGAAATTACCACAGAAGTGCAGGCTCTTGGTTTTGATGCTGCCGGAAAGTTGGCAACCAGAGATGTGACGCTGACCCTGATACCTTATTATGCATGGGCACACCGGGGTGAGGGCAAGATGGATGTATGGTTGCCGGTAAATAGGATTGATGTAGAATAGCTAAGTATGTCGTCATAATTTAGCTTATGCTATCGTTATAAACAGATTAAAACCATGAAAAGACTTTTATTTCTATTGACATTGTTCGTTGTTCTTGGCATGCAGGCGCAACAGCATGTGATGACTGTTGATGTATCAAAACCGACGGCTCGGATAAATCCTGCCATGTATGGAATCTTCTTCGAAGACATTAATTTCGGTGCGGACGGTGGTTTGTATGCCGAACTGGTAAAGAACCGCTCTTTTGAGTTCCCGCAGCCGCTGGTGGGGTGGATACCTTTTGGCGAGGTGACGGTACAGGACGAGCGGCCCTGTTTCGACCGCAATCCGCATTATGTGCGCATTACTAATGACGGCTGTCTTTTGCGTGCCGGACTGGATAATGAAGGTTATCGTGGCATCGGCCTGAAAAAAGGAGAAGATTACCGTTTCTCCGCCTATGTCCGTACGCCGGATACCAAACCAATGAAGCTTTCCGTCGAACTGGTGAATTCCAACGGAGAGAATCTCCTGAAGAAGGAACTGGAAGTGAAAGGCAGTGAATGGCAGAAGCTGACGGCTGTGCTGAAAGCTCCTTTTACCGATGTTCGCTCGCGTCTGCGTGTTGTGTTGCAGACGGAGGGTACGGTAGATATGGACCACATCTCTCTCTTCCCGGTGAACACTTGGAAGAAGCGTGAGAATGGATTGCGTGCCGACTTGGTACAAGCCCTCTATGACCTCAATCCCGGAGTATTCCGTTTTCCCGGCGGTTGTATCATCGAAGGCAACAGCCTTGCCACCCGTTATCAATGGAAGAATTCCGTGGGTCCGGTAGAGAACCGTCCTTTGAACGAAAATCGCTGGAACTATACATTCAAGCATAAAGCTTTCCCGGATTATTTCCAGAGTTACGGACTTGGCTTTTACGAATATTTCCTGCTGAGTGAAGACCTCGGTGCAGAGCCTCTGCCGGTACTGAGCTGCGGGCTGTCCTGCCAATACGAAAGCAACGAAGTGGTTCCCCTTGGAGAACTCGGCCCGTACGTGCAGGATGCCCTCGACCTCATCGAGTTTGCCAACGGTGCTGCAACCTCCAAGTGGGGAAAGGTGCGTGCCGATATGGGACATCCCGAACCGTTCGGTCTGAAAATGATTGCCATCGGCAATGAACAGTGGGGGGAAGTCTATCCCGAGCGTCTGGAAGTGTTCACGAAAGCCATCCGTGCGGAATATCCCGATATGCAGATTGTAGGTTCTTCCGGTCCGAGTGCAGATGGGGACAAGTTCGATTACCTATGGCCCGAAATGAAACGCATCGGGGTGGATTTGGTGGACGAGCATTATTATATGGCTCCCGACTGGTTCTTTGCCAATGCTGCCCGCTATGATGACTATGACCGTAAAGGACCGAAAGTCTTTGCCGGTGAATATGCATCGCATGACCACCCCACCGGGAAAGCCAATAATTTCTTGGCGGCACTGTCCGAAGCAGCTTTTATGACGGGACTGGAACGTAATGCCGATGTGGTGCGCCTGGCTACCTATGCTCCGTTGTTTGCCCATGTGGATGCCTGGCAGTGGAATCCCGATTTGATTTGGTTCGACAATCTCCGTATGATGCGGACTCCCAACTATTACGTACAGCAGATGTACGGTATGAATGCCGGAACAGATGTGCTGAACCTGCAAATGGACGGAAAACCCGTGACGGGGCAGGACAGCCTTTATGCATCGGCAGTGCTGGATGCTCCTACGGGAGAAGTAATTCTGAAGCTTGTCAATGCGGGCAGCAGATCGGAGAAGGTACAGATAGAGTTCAGCGGATTGAAGAAGCGGCAGCTTGTCTCGGGTTCCTGCACCTATTTGCAAAGTGATGACTGGAAAGCCAAGAATACACTGGAGCAGGAGGCTATTGTTCCACGTATTCGTCCGGTGGAGGTGGCTTCCCGTTCTCTGAGCCTGGAGCTTCAGCCCCGTTCGTTCGGAGTCTATCGTTTGCGGATAAGTACTCAATCAAAATAAATTCCCATTTAGTCACCTATTTAATTATGTGAACTAGTTATGAACACTTATTTAAAGAATTAAATTCAGCCTTTTTTGAACGATTATTCTTCCTTTTAATTATAGGATAGGCGTATCTTTGTGACGGCATACCGGTTCTGCTTGTATGCCGTTGCTAATTTTTATAAACTATTTACCATGAAGAAACATTTCATTACCGGACTGCTTGCGACTTTTGCCATTGCCGCAAGCGCACAGTCCTTCACTGAATGGCAAACCCCTCAAGTAAATGCCATGAACCGTGCTCC
>X301_European_Hare__coassemble_1185_pt1 | contig 16496 bp, 9 predicted proteins | sample X301_European_Hare__metabat2_high_PE_019 | metagenome-assembled genome bin X301_European_Hare
CAAAAATGTCGAAAATCTTGCTGATGAACAGATAGGGACACAGATTATGGTTCGATTCGAACTTTATGTATATGATGTGGTCCTTGGCGGCTATGGCCTTGATGATATTGTCGTCCTGCAGGTTGGAAATCAACGTGCCTTCTGCCGACGGTTCCATAGAGTTAAGCAGCCGGACGGGAATATTCCTTAGGCGTGCCGGGGCGATACAGAAGGGATGCAGTATCTTGGCACCATAGAAGGCCAGTTGTTCGGCTTCGTTGAAGCTGAGGCGTTTCACGGGGCGGGTACCTGACACCTCGCGCGGATCATTGTTGTGCATGCCATCTATGTCCGTCCATATTTGTATCTCGTCTGCTTGGAGGGCGGTGCCAATGAGGGAAGCGGTGTAATCACTGCCGCCGCGTTTCAGGTTGTCTGTTTCGTTATAGGCATTCTTGCAGATGAAACCCTGAGTGATGAAGAGATTGATGCCGGGATGGCAGGCAAGCTGCTCTCGGAGTTTCTGTTCTATATATTCCAAGTCGGGTTCGTTGTCGGGGCCGATACGCATGAAGTCGAATGCACAAAGCAGTACATTGGGAACTTTCAGCTCGCGCAGGTAGAAGTGCATTAGGGCGGTACTGATAAGTTCGCCTTGTGCCAGCACTTCCTTCTCTTCGACAGAGGTGAAGGAATCTTTGGTAAATTTCCATAGTTGCTGGAAGCGGTCGAGGATATAATCTATTGCTTCCCGTTTCAGTTTCTTGTCGGTCAGCAACCCATTGGCAAATTCGATGAATTGGAATTCCAGCCGGGTGATACGGTCGTGAGCTTGTTCTATTTCACGGTTGAACAAGTTGGCGGCAATCTCCTCCAGATGGTTGGTGGTGCCTGCAGTGGCAGACAGTACCACAATCTTGGGTGTTGCATCTTTAATGAGTGTTGCTACATGTTTCATTCTCTCTACGGTGCCGACGGAAGTTCCGCCGAATTTACAAACTTTCATTTCTTGTTTCTTTTTTAACAGTTTCATAATTGCATTCATCCGGATGTTCTTCCTTCCGACTTTTCATTTCAGGTGGCCTCTTTCCAAAATGGAAGGGGGAGGCATGAGGGGCTTTCACTGGGACTAGGCCTGCATAATGCCGCTGTGGCATTGCTGTGGTGAGATATTCATATCCCGGTTGGTGGCAGGCTCTTGCCCCTTCACCTATAAAAGTTCAAAAGATATGCCGTTGGTATTTGGGAAAAGCTTATATTTGCACACCCTGTTTTTTACCGTTATCAGTTTAAAAACTTATCGAATAGATATGAGTAAGATTCTAATCATTGATGATGAGGTACAAATCCGTACCCTTCTGACACGGATGATGGAGTTGGAGGGATATGACGTCTGTCAGGCTGGTGATTGCAGGGCTGCCCTGAAGCAACTGGAACTCCAAAATCCCGATGTAGTTTTGTGTGATGTGTTTCTGCCCGATGGAAATGGGGTAGACCTGGTGTTGGCTATCAAGAAGGCGGCACCCAATGTGGAAGTTATTCTGCTGACAGTGCACGGCAATATTCCCGATGGGGTGCAGGCCATCAAGAACGGTGCTTTCGACTACATCACCAAGGGAGACGATAATAACAAGATTATTCCTCTGATAAGCCGTGCTGTAGAGAAAGCGCGTATGAATGTGCGGTTGGAAAAACTGGAGAAGAAGGTGGGACAGACGTACTCTTTTGATTCTATCCTGGGAGAATCCAAAGTCCTGAAGGATGCTGTTTCATTAGCTCAGAAGGTGTCAGGGACTGATGTTCCTGTACTGTTGACTGGAGAAACGGGCACGGGTAAGGAGGTATTTGCCCAGGCCATCCATTACAGTAGTAAGCGTGCACGGCAGAATTTTGTGGCGGTTAACTGTTCTTCGTTCAGCAAGGAGTTGCTGGAAAGTGAAATGTTCGGTCATAAAGCCGGTTCGTTTACCGGCGCATTGAAGGATAAGAAGGGACTGTTCGAGGAAGCGAATAATGGGACTATTTTTTTGGATGAAATCGGTGAGATGGCGTTTGAACTGCAAGCCAAGTTGCTGCGTATTCTTGAAACCGGTGAGTATATTAAGATAGGTGATACGAAACCTACCCGTGTCAATGTCCGCATCATTGCCGCTACGAACCGCAACTTGTCCCAGGAGATTGTTGCCGGACGTTTCCGCGAGGATTTGTTTTATAGATTAAGCGTATTTCAGATACATCTGCCGCCATTGCGCGAACGTGCAGGTGATATCCGGCTGTTGGCGAAGGCTTTTATAAAGAGTTTTGCGGAACAGCTGGCGCGTCCGGTGGTTGAAATAGCTCCCGCATTTCTTGAAGCATTGGACTCCCAACCGTGGAAGGGAAATATTCGTGAATTACGTAACGTGATAGAACGCAGTATGATTGTTTGCGAGAGCGGATATCTGGACATTGCTGATTTGCCGTTTGATATTCAGAATGCCCATTATGAACACTCCAATGATTCAAGTCCCGGCAGTTTTGAACTTTCAGCTATGGAACGCCGGCACATTGCCCGTGTACTGGAGTATACAAAGGGGAATAAGACAGAAGCAGCCCGGTTATTGAAAATAGGTTTGACGACGTTGTATCGGAAGATTGAGGAATACAAGATCTCAGATCTATAATAGGGGGCTCAGTATACGACTGAGGTACCTTCGATATAGGACCGTGGCAAGATTATTCTTGAAACAGGCTTAGAAGCAGAAAGTGCCTATGGGCTAAAACATATCAAAACAGGTTGCACCTTTTCATTTTGAAAGGGTGCAACCTGTTTCTTTTTATACTTGTTTAGTATGTATTCTGTTGATAATTAATGGTGTATGGTATATGCGCTCTTTTTGGCACATATTTGGCACATTCCTGGCAGACAAAAATATGTAGTAACATTTTAAAAGGTAAAAACATGGGAATAACAGTATCATTTATTTTTTGCCTATTGAGCGGTTTGTTCGCCTTTTGGCTTTTCTGGAAATGCGTAGATTGGTTTGAGAAGATTTAAAAGAGAGAATTATGTACACAGCTTTATTTGTATTAGGTATTGTAATGTTCGGGTATCTGACTTATGTGCTGATAAGACCCGAAAAGTTTTAATGAATGGAGAGTGGAGAAATGAACACTGAAATTTTAGGTGTAGCCTTGCAGATTGTTCTGCTGATTGTGATATCCTATCCTCTGGGAAAGTATATTGCCAAGGTTTACAAAGGCGAAAAGACATGGTCGGATTTCATGAAGCCGGTCGAGAGATTGATTTATAAAGTGGCCGGAGTCAATCCGGAGGAAGAGATGAACTGGAAACAGTTCTTGAAAGCCCTGCTGATTCTGAATGCCTTTTGGTTTGTATGGGGCATGGTGCTACTCTGTACACAGCAGTGGTTGCCGTTAAATCCGGATGGAAACGCTAACCAGACACCGGACCTGGCATTCAATACATGTATCAGTTTTATGGTGAACTGTAATTTGCAGCATTATTCCGGTGAAAGCGGACTGACATATTTTACACAGTTGTTCGTCATTATGTTGTTCCAATTCATTACCGCCGCTACCGGTATGGCAGCTATGGCAGGTATCATGAAGGGTATGGCTGCTAAATCGACGAAGACTATCGGTAACTTCTGGAAGTTCTTGGTTTTGAGCTGTACACGTGTATTATTACCGCTTTCGTTGATTGTGGGCTTCATCCTCATTCTACAAGGTACTCCGATGGGATTTGATGGTAAGCTGGAAGTTCAGACGATGGAAGGACAAACCCAGTTGGTTTCACAAGGTCCTACGGCAGCGATTGTTCCTATCAAGCAATTGGGTACGAACGGTGGCGGTTACTTTGGATGTAACTCTTCACATCCGTTGGAAAATCCTACTTACTTGACAGATATTGCAGAATGTTGGTCTATCCTAATTATACCAATGTCTATGGTGATTGCACTCGGCTTTTACATCAAACGTAAGAAGATGGCTTACTCTATCTATAGCGTAATGCTTTTTGCTTTTCTTGTCGGTGTTTGCATCAATGTTTCGCAGGAGATGGGAGGTAATCCGCGCATTGATGAGATGGGAATTGCTCAAGACAATGGAGCAATGGAAGGTAAAGAAGTCCGTTTAGGGTCTGCTGCTACTGCTCTTTGGAGTATTGTGACTACAGTTACTTCCAATGGCTCTGTGAATGGTATGCATGATTCAACGATGCCTCTTTCCGGTATGATGGAAATGCTGAACATGCAGATTAATACGTGGTTTGGAGGTGTGGGTGTAGGTTTCATGAACTATTATACATTCATCATTATCGCCGTATTCATCAGTGGACTGATGGTGGGACGTACTCCGGAATTTCTCGGTAAGAAGGTAGAGGCGCGTGAAATGAAGATTGCTACCATTGTGGCACTGCTTCATCCGCTTATCATCTTGGGCGGTGTGGCACTTTCTTGCTTTTTGTTCGCTCATTATCCTGAATTTGTGGCAGGTGAAGGCGGCTGGTTGAATAATCCCAGTTTCCACGGACTGAGTGAGCAGCTTTATGAATATACTTCGGCTGCGGCCAATAATGGTTCTGGCTTCGAAGGATTGGGCGACAATACTTACTTCTGGAACTATACTACCGGCTGGACGCTGATTTTAGGACGTTTCCTGCCTATCGTAGGTCAGGTAGCCATTGCTGGTCTGTTGGCCGGAAAGAAATATGTTCCGGAGAGTGCCGGTACGCTGAAGACAGATACAGTAACTTTCGGTGTGATGACTTTTGCCGTTATCTTTATTGTGGCTGCCTTGTCATTCTTCCCGGCACATGCATTGAGTACGATTGCTGAACATTTCAGTTTGTAATAGTAGTTTGTAAAAAGTAATTTCATAGGTATGAAAGATAATAAATCAGCTTCTCTGTTTCAGAAGGAGCAAGTAATGGAAAGTTTGAAGCAATCATTCGTGAAGCTAAATCCACGGGTGATGATAAAGAATCCAATTATGTTTACGGTGGAAGTCGTAACGGTTGTCATGCTGATTGTCTGTTTCCTTTCATTGGGTACTTCGGAATATGGAGCATTCGGATATAATTTATTGGTATTCATCATCTTGTTTGTGACGTTACTGTTTGCTAATTTTGCTGAAGCCATCGCTGAAGCTCGTGGTAAGGCCCAAGCTGACAGTTTGCGTAAAACCCGTGAAGAGACTCCTGCTAAAGTGTTGGTTGACGGTAAAATCCATACCGTTAGCAGTTCACGTTTGAAGAAAGGTGACTATTTTATTTGTGAAGCAGGAGATACGATTCCTGCCGACGGTGAGATTGTGGAAGGTTTGGCCTCCATTGACGAAAGTGCCATTACCGGTGAATCTGCTCCGGTTATCCGTGAGGCCGGTGGTGACAAGAGTTCCGTAACTTGTGGTACAAAAGTTCTTTCTGATAAAATCAAGGTATTGGTGACGCAGCAACCGGGTGAGAGCTTTCTTGACAAGATGATTGCTTTGGTAGAAGGCGCTACTCGCCAGAAGACTCCGAACGAAATAGCATTGACTATTCTTCTGGCTGGTTTCACTTTGGTATTCGTTATTGTATGTGTAACGTTGATTCCTATGGCTGATTATACGAATATTGACCATCCGGGAACTTATATCTCCATTGCAGCCATCATATCTTTGTTTGTCTGCTTGATACCGACTACTATCGGCGGACTGCTTTCTGCCATCGGCATTGCTGGGATGGACCGTGCTTTGCGCGCTAATGTAATTACAAAATCCGGTAAGGCGGTAGAAACAGCCGGTGACATTGATACCTTGTTGCTAGACAAGACTGGCACCATTACAATCGGTAACCGTAAAGCTACTAAGTTTCATTCGGCTTCGGGTGTTGACGAGAATTTGTTCGTAGAGGCTTGCTTGTTGTCCTCACTTTCTGACGAGACTCCGGAGGGTAAGTCTATCATTGAACTGGGACGTGAAAACGGTCATCGTATGCGTGATTTGAATACTACCGGTGCTCATATGATTAAGTTTACAGCCGAAACAAAATGTTCGGGTGTGGATTTGCAGGATGGTACTCAGATACGTAAAGGCGCATTCGACGCTATTCGCAAGATTGTGGAAAATGCCGGAAATAAGTTCCCGAAAGAGATTGAAGAGGTGATTGCTGTAATTACCAGCAACGGTGGAACTCCGCTGGTGGTATGTGTCAATCAGAAAGTTACTGGGGTAATTGAGTTGCAGGATATTATCAAACCGGGCATTCAGGAACGTTTTGAGCGTCTTCGCAGGATGGGTGTGAAAACTGTGATGGTGACCGGTGACAACCCTTTGACAGCCAAATATATTGCAGAGAAAGCTGGAGTAGATGATTTCATTGCTGAAGCCAAGCCGGAAGACAAGATGGAATATATCAAAAAAGAACAGCAGGCCGGTAAGCTGGTGGCTATGATGGGTGACGGTACAAACGACGCTCCCGCCCTTGCACAAGCTAATGTGGGGGTGGCAATGAACAGCGGTACGCAGGCAGCCAAAGAAGCTGGTAACATGGTGGACCTTGACAACGATCCGACGAAGCTGATTGAAATTGTGGAGATTGGCAAACAGTTGTTAATGACACGCGGTACGTTGACTACCTTCTCCATTGCGAACGACGTTGCCAAGTACTTTGCTATTATCCCTGCTTTGTTTATGGTAGCCATCCCTCAGTTGGCTCCTCTGAACATTATGGGACTGCATAGCCCTGAAACGGCCATTCTCTCGGCTGTCATATTCAACGCTATCATTATTCCTATCTTGATTCCGTTGGCTTTGAAAGGTGTTCAGTATAAGCCGATCGGTGCCAGTGCTCTACTTCGTCGCAATCTGTTGATTTATGGTGTGGGTGGCGTCATTGCTCCGTTTGTCGGCATCAAACTGATAGATATGATAGTTAGTCTGTTTTTTTAAAACTTGGATAAAATGAAAACTCTTTGGAAATCATTTAAAATAACAATTGCATTTTGCATATTTTTCTCTCTGTTCTATATCCTTGTCTTGTGGATATTTGCACAGTTCGCCGGTCCCAACAAGGGAAATGCAGAGGTGGCAACACTCAATGGTAAAGTGGTAGGTGCAGCCAATGTAGGCCAGATGTTTACGCAAGATATTTATTTCTGGGGACGCCCATCTGCGGGTAATTATACAGCCGATGCTTCGGGTGGTAGTAACAAGGGACCTACGAACGATGAATACCTGGCAGAAGTGGAAGCCCGTATCGATACTTTTCTGGTACATCATCCTTATCTGAGCCGCAAGGATGTGCCTGCTGAAATGGTAACCGCCAGTGGTTCCGGTCTAGACCCACATATCACACCTGCTTGTGCTTATGTACAAGTGAAGCGTGTGGCTCAGGCACGTGGCATGAACGAGGCTGAAGTGAAAGCCATTGTAGACAAGAACATCAGCAAACCCTTTTTGGGGGTGTTTGGTACGGAAACTGTCAATGTGCTGGAACTGAACATTGCATTAGAAGAAGCCGATCAGAATAAATAATTTTTTAGTTGTGTTTGTCATGTGTTATGGGCAGGAGCGGAAGTATTTCTGTTCAGGCAGCGAAAGACTGTCATTTTACAGGGGGAGCCGAAACTTCCTTCCTGCCTTTCAACGATTGATTAGTAATGGTAAATAAATAGTTGGATATGAAAAGTTTAAAAATATCAATTCTAGTTTTTGCGAGTATGGTAGCTGCTTGTTTTATGGGAACCGGCAAAGTGCAAGCTCAGGAATTTACAATACAAGGTGATTTAGTCAGTTCTTATGTTTGGCGCGGCTTTTACCAGACGGGAGTCAGTTTTCAGCCCACTTTGGGTTTTGGGGTCGGTGATTTTTCTTTGACGGCATGGGGCTCTACCGATTTTGACGGAGTTTCTTCAGGAGAAGGGGCTGCGGCTAAGGAGATTGATTTGACGGCTGCCTATGCTTTGGGAGAATCAGGTCTAACTTTTTCTGTTGCCAGCTTGTGGTGGGGCGGACAAGGAGCAAGAAAGTATTTTAATTTTAAGAGTCACGAAACAGCTCATCACTTTGAAGCGGGATTAGCCTATACATTGCCGGTTGAAAAGTTCCCTTTGTCAATCGCTTGGTACACTATGTTTGCCGGAGCTGACAAAGATGACAAAGGCAGGCAGAATTATTCTTCGTATGTTGAACTCAACTATCCGTTCAGTGTTAAGTCTGTAGATTTGAACCTGACTTGCGGATTTCTGCCTTATGAAGCTGGGGTAGGAGTATATGGCGTTCCTAACAGCGGGTTTGCCGTAACCAATGTGGCACTGAAAGGTATTACGGAAATCAAGATTACTGACAATTTCTCAATACCTGTATTTGCACAAGCCATTTGGAACCCTCGTATGGAAGATGCACATCTGGTATTCGGCTTTACTTTAAGGCCATGATTTATTTAGATATAACTTTAGAACTCATGAATTAGTGTTGGATGCCCGTGGCGGTCGTGATGATCGTTACGGGTTATATGGCATATATAAGACAAGTAAAAAAACAGAAGAAATGAGTAGGGAAGAAAGCGTACAGCATTTTCTTGATTTGATTAAAAAGTCGCGGCGTGGCAAGTTCAAAGTCTACATCGGCATGATTGCTGGTGTAGGTAAATCTTATCGTATGCTTCAGGAAGCACACGAGTTACTTGACAACGGAGTAGATGTGAAGATAGGCTATATAGAGACACACGGGCGTGCCGGTACGGATGCTGTGTTGGAAGGATTGCCCGTTGTTCCTCGTCGTAAGATATTCTATAAAGGAAAAGAGCTGGAAGAAATGGATTTGGATGCCATTATCCAGATACACCCTGAGATAGTAGTGGTGGATGAACTGGCACATACCAATGTGGAAGGTAGCCGGAATGAGAAACGCTGGCAGGATGTGATGGATTTGCTTGATGAGGGTATCAATGTGATTTCTGCCGTTAACATCCAGCACATTGAGAGTGTCAATGAAGAAGTACAAGGCATCTCGGGTATTGAGGTGAAGGAACGTATTCCCGATAGCGTTTTGCAAGAGGCAGATGAGGTGGTGAATATTGACTTGACTGCGGAAGAATTGATAGCCCGTCTGAAAGCTGGAAAAATTTACAAGCCGGAAAAGGTCTCTACTGCCTTGAACAATTTCTTTAAAACGGAAAATATTCTCCAATTACGTGAACTGGCTTTAAAAGAGGTGGCTTTACGGGTGGAAAAGAAAGTGGAGAATGAAGTGGTTACCAGTGTGGGAGTCCGTCATGAGAGATTTCTGGCATGTATCAGCAGCAACGAGAAAACACCACGACGCATCATTCGTAAAGCTGCACGTCTGGCAACCCGCTACAATACTTCGTTTGTTGCCCTTTATGTGCAGACTCCCAGAGAAAGTACTGACCGCATCGGTCTGGCAAATCAAAGGTATTTATTGAACCACTTCAAATTGGTGACCGAACTGGGAGGGGAGGTCGTTCAGGTGCAATCGCCGGATGTGCTGGGAAGCATTGTTGATACTTGTAGGGAGAAACAGATAACAACTGTCTGCATGGGAAGTCCGTCACTTTCTTTTCCGAAATCATTGTTCATGATATTGAAATACCGAAAATTTGTGCGTGATTTGGCACAAGTAAACATAGATTTGATTATACTTGCATAATATTAATTCTTAGGAACATTATGAATATTCGTACAAAATTGATACTCAGCGTAGGGGTATTGGCTGGAATGATTATTTTGTTGGTTGCTCTTTCTGTGGTGAATCTACAGATACTGACGGCTACAGAGCCGGATAGTCCTGCTGCTGTACCGGGATTGCAACGTGCATTGCTCTGGATTTCTGTGATAGGTGGGGTATGTATTTTTGCCAGTATCATATTGTTGGTATGGCTTCCCCGTTCCATCAGCAAACCTATTCAAGAACTGACGCGTGGGATTCTTGAAATAGCGAACCATAATTATGAGAAACGTCTGGATATGAGTGGACACGAGGAATTTCGTGAAGTGGCTGATAGTTTTAATCGGATGGCAGAACGACTGACGGAGTATCGCGCCAGTACGCTGAACGACATACTTTCTGCTAAGAAATTTCTTGAGGCTATTGTGAATAGTATTGATGAACCTATTATTGGTTTGAACCGTAATAGGGAAATTCTCTTTATCAATAATGAGGCTTTAACTGTGCTGAATTTAAAACGGGAAGAGGTAATTCGCCGTTCGGCTGAGGAGCTTTCTTTGAAGAATGATTTGCTCCGCCGTTTAGTTCGTGAATTGGTAAATCCGGGTGAAAAGAAAGAACCGTTGAAGATTTATGCAGACAATAAGGAGAGTTACTTTAAAGCTTCTTACATTACCATTATAAATGCAGAGGCTGATGATGACGAACCTCATAATCTTGGCGATGTGATTTTACTGAAAAATATTACAGAATTCAAAGAATTGGATAGTGCCAAGACTACTTTTATCTCGACTATTTCTCATGAACTGAAAACGCCTATATCCGCTATTCTGATGAGTCTGCAGTTGTTGGAGGACAAACGGGTAGGGGTGTTGAACGACGAGCAGGAGCAATTATCGAACAGCATTAAGGAAAATGCTGATCGCCTTCTTGGGATTACCGGAGAACTACTGAACATGACGCAGGTAGAAGCCGGTAAACTGCAGATGATGCCTAAAATAACAAAGCCCATTGAACTGATAGAGTATGCCATCAAGGCTAATCAGGTACAGGCTGATAAATTCGGCATTCAGATAGAAGTGGAGTATCCGGAAGAAAAAATGCCTAAATTGTTTGTCGATAGCGAAAAGATTGCTTGGGTACTCACCAATTTGTTGAGTAATGCTATCCGCTATTCCAAAGAGAACGGGAGGGTGGTTATCGGCGCCAAGCATGACGAGGATTTTGTGGAAATGTATGTGCAGGATTTTGGAAAAGGTATCGACCCGCGTTATCACCAGAGCATTTTTGACCGTTATTTCCGAGTGCCGGGCACTAAAGTGCAAGGTAGTGGCTTAGGACTTTCCATTTCGAAAGACTTTGTGGAAGCGCATGGCGGTACACTGACTGTTCAGAGTGAGCTGGGTAAGGGGAGCCGCTTCGTTATCCGGTTGAAAGCGTAACGTTTTCTATTTTTTGCGGTACTGTTGCGGAGACATGCCTGTTTGTTTCTTGAAAAATGTACCAAAATAAGAAGCATTGGGAAAATTGAAGAAATCGGCGATTTCCTGGATATTTTTCTGGGTGTTCTTGAGTAGTGAGATGCTTTTGCGGATGATGGATTTGAATATCAGTTCCTGCACGGTGAATCCGCAGACGGACTTGGATAGTGCAGAGAGGTATTTGGGTGATAAGCAGAGTTTGTCTGCATAAAACTCTACACCGCGTTCTTCCGTGTAGTGCGCATCTATCAACTGAATCAGCCGGATAAAAATTTCATGTTTGTGGCCAACCGTTGTTTTAAGGTTCATCAGTTTACGGTTGTAAATGGAACAGATGCGGTATGTGAGTCCCAGCAGAAGCAGCCTTTGTTCGTTGTCGTTGAAGGTGTTGTTGTCTAAGTGCAGGGTATTGTCCAGTAAGGACATGTATTTCAGGACTTCTTCTTCGTCTCCGGTGTTCCATACGTAACATGGTTCGGTCCGGAGCTGCATGTATAGGTACATGGTTGCCACTGAATTGCCTATGATGTCCCTTATCGGTTCTATCTGGTAAATGAATATGAATAGTTGCAGGTCTTCCGATTCGCTCAGCACTTGGAAGAGGGAATCTTCCGGAATGAAAACTGTTTCGTCTGCCTGGGCCGAGAATACCTTCATGTTGAGCGAAAAGGTGAAGTTGCCCTGGCGGCAGACCATCAGTCCTGCTCCATTAATCATGAAAGGTTTCTTCAAGGAGGCAGGGAAGGAGCAGAGCATACCTTCTGAACTACAAATGTTTTCTCCGTTGGACAATGCGCGGTCCAAGTGGGATAAACGTTCTTGTTGAGTATCCATAACAGACAAAATTACAGGTTGTACCGAAAATTGTCTGCTAAGTTAGTAATTTTCGTTTAGGATACCGCACGACAAGCACAAATATCATGCAAATCAGGCAGGCATAGAGTGTCCATCCTGCCATTTCCTTTACAGCAGAGAGGGTGGCCTGCACCTGGATGCGTCCTTTGGTGGATATGGCAGCCATGTTGATTGCTTCTTGTTTGCTTTTTCCCTGATATTGCATGCCTTGTACGGTTTGGGTAAACGAGGCGGACGCTTCGGGGTGCAACATGTCTACATTCTGTGCATAGCGGGTGACGTAGTGCTGCTGGCGTTCTTGCAGCACATTCGTATAGAGTGCGGCTCCGATGCAGGGAGCCAATACCATGCGTACGGTAATCATGGTACATATCCAGGAAGAAAGATATTTGTAAGGCATGCGTTGGGTGGCGTAGGTTGGAATCAGCGAATAGAGGAACATCATACCTGTGGAACGGATGATGACCGGATACTTCATCCGTTCGTACAGTCCTGCACCTTGTACCTCGAAATACATGAACATGGCGGAAAGCCCCAATAGAAGGAAACCTGCGGCAAAGAGATATTTGAAGTGTACACCTTTCACGCTGAGCCAGATGGTGGCAATGCCGCCGATGAAGTAGCCCAGCATGGACCAGTTGCCCAAGGTGGCGTTCTGGAAGTTGTCCAGTTTCATGCCTATACCCGTGAATACATTGACAAACATGGTGCTGGAATTCAGTACCATTAACAGAAAATAGAATAGGAAACCCATACGGATGGTACGCAGTTTGAATACATCGAGCTGATAGTAAGGATTGCGTTGGGTAGACTCGATGTAGAGGAATGTGCCACCGGCGATGATGGCGCAGACTGTGGCCCATTGTATGGTTGGGTCATCGTACCAGTCGAGCACTTTGCCATAAGTAAGCACGTAGGTAATGCAGGCCAGTGTGATGCAGAAGATGGAGGCATTGCCGAACTGCTTGAAGTTGATGGGGAAACGGCGCGTGGTATATTTATGATAAGGCATGGTGATGAAGGTGATGAGGATGCAGAGCAACAGCAGGCCCATCATGAAGTAGTGTATGTACTGCCATTCGTACTCAAAGGCGAGCCAGGCAGTGAGCGAGGTGCCCAATTGTCCCAGTATCATGAAGAACAGGTAGATGGCGGGTTGTGCCGCGCTCCGTTCGATGTCCAGCTTGTCCCAGCCTTCGTCGGTTGTGGGCTCGTTGCCGGGTGTAATCTTGTCATACGCCTCGATATGCCCAGCATACTTTATGAGGGTGAAGAGGTTGACCATCATCAGCACCATTCGTAGGAATCCCATAAAGATGCTGCATAGTGCCAGCAGGAAAACGCTGTCTGTCTTGGCACAGATATAGCTGAAGATGTACATCAGCGAAAAACCTGCCAGACACATCATTTTCTGCCTGCGTATCACTACCAGCCTATACAGAAAGGGGCAGAATGCCGCCATGCCGATGGAAGTGGCGAAGCTGGCAAACTGGATATGCTCGGAAATGATGCCGAGTCCGCTCATCATTTCGGTGCTTGCCACCGAGTAGGTACCGCCCACGGTCAGTATCGGCAAAAAGAATACGAATAGGATGATGATACCTACCGGTTTAGGTACCCAGTTGTAGAAGGGATAGTTCTTGGAATATGAGGGCATGGGGATAAGGGTTAAGGGGTTAGGGATTAAGGGTTAAAGATTAAGGATTAGGGGGTAAGGATTAAGGAGTTGGTTGCCTTAATCCCTAACCTCTAATCCTTAATCCCTATTTTTTTGTTTTCGCTTTGACTATTACCATCATACCGGCGGCAAGGCTACTGTTGTCTTCTTTAGACAAATCGGTAAAGTCGATGCGGACTGGGATGCGTTGCTGTATCTTCACGAAGTTGCCGGCAGAATTATCCGTGGGCACTAGGGAATATTTGGAGCCGGTGGCTCCGGAGATGGCAGTGATTTTTCCTTTGAATTCTTTGTCGCTGATGGCATCGACGGTAATGACTACTTCTTGTCCCAAGTGCAGATTCTCAATCTGGGTTTCCTTGTAGTTGGCTATAATCCACTTTTGTGTGTCAGGCAGAATGTAGGTGATGGTTTGTCCGGCAGTGATGAATTGTCCTTCTTCAAGGGTACGCCGCCCCAATTTCCCATCACAAGGAGCTACTACTACGGTGTAGGAGAGATTCAGTCGTGCCATTTCGAGTGCGGCTGTTGCCCGTTGTATGGCAGCTTCGGTATTTTCACGGCGATGTGACACTTCGTTCACACCCGACAAGGCAGCTTTCTGTTGTCGTTTCACGGCTTCCAACTTCTTGTGGGTAGCTGCATATTCGGTTTCTATCTGTTCCAATTGAATGGGGGTGGCAGCGTTTCTCTTCACCAGATTCTGGTATCGTTGGCGGTCTTTCTCCAGCTTGGTAAGGCGGATTTCTATCTCTGCTATGGAGGCGTCGTAGACAGAGGCTGTAGTTTGCGTGGTTTGTAGTGTGGCACCAATGACTGTGGCACCGGCTTGTGCATCCTTGAGTGCAGCTTCAGCTTCCATGACTCTGATTTTATATTCCCGGTCGTCCAATATAAGTAAGGTATCTCCTTTGTGTACTTCTTGGTGTTCTGTGAAACAAATTTTCTTGATATATCCTGATGCGCGCAGATTGACGGGAGATATGTATTGTTCAATCTGTGCATCATTACTGGTTTCCGTCCGTTTGTAGTTCAAAAAGAGGCAGACCACTTGAATAATTCCCCAGATAAGGATAGCTATTCCTAATAGGCTGACAACGATTTGCCAACGGCGAAGCTTCTTCAATTTCCGTGCTTTTTCTTGGTGGGTACTTGCGGTGTTATTGTTCTCTTTTGTTTCCATATTTTCTATATTATATTGTTTACTTATTATATATACATCCGTCCTTGAATACGGGCTCTATTCATCTTCCTCTTTAATGAATTGAGGGGCTCAACGTCTCCAGCTGTCCCGTCAGCTTCAGCAAAGTCAGATTGGTTATCCGGTAATTGTAGTGGGCACTGATATAGTTGTTTTGGGCTTCGCTCATCCGCATTTCGTCCTGCAATACTTCGGTCATTGAGGCGATTCCTTCCCGATAACGGTCCATGGTGACGGTATATACATCTTCGGCAAGCAGATAATTGTCCTTCTGCTTCTTAAAGTTACGTTGGCTGTTCATCAGGTCATTGGTGGCATTCAGATATTGTGTCTGAAGATTTTTTCGGGTATTCTCTTGGGCGAGCTTGATGTTCTCTATGTCAATGGTTGCCTTGCGCATCTTGTAGCGTTTGTCCAGTCCGTCGAAAATGGGAATACGCAAGGAGAGTCCCACTCCATAGGAGCGATACCAATGGTTGGAAGGGCCGGAATGGAACCAATGGTAAGCTTTGTCCGTATAGGCAGAGAACATCCAGCTTCCCGTCAAGCTCAAGGAGGGGATGTAACCGTTGCTGACTATTGTTTTTTGTTGCTCTGCGAGTTGTTTCTGTGATTGCAGCAGCTGTAGTTCATATAGTGTTTCAGATAGCCCGGTGAGTGCTGCGGGCGTAATCATTTCTGTATTCACCGGTACCAGTGCTATATTTTCTTCTGCCGGATAGTCGATGATGTATTTCAGTAGGTTCAGTTGCTGTTCCATCATGGCTTGTGCGTTGTCGTGTTGCACCTTGAGGTTCTCCAGGTTGATGTTGACGCGTTTCACATCTACTTCCATAGCCATACCGTTGTCATAGAAGGCCTGAGTGATATCTCTCAACTCTTCCAGGCGAGTGATGTTGGCTTTTATCAAAATAATCTGTTCAGCTGTAACCTGTCCTAGGTAGTACATTTGACTAATTTGAAGGATGAGGTCTTCTCTTGCCTTTTCATAAGAAAGACGATTCATCTCATCCATGGTTTTAGCTATGGACAGAGTGGTGTAGAGTGTTTGGTTATAAAGTGGTATCTGCAGCTGTAATCCGAAGTTGGCGTTGTATTGTAAGGTTTGGGTTACATTGTAGGGATTGCCGTACGCTGAGCCGTCAGTGACGGATACGGGTGGATCGATGTTGTCGTTATAGTTGGCAAAACCATTGATTTGGGGCAGCAGTTTGGCTCGATTCTCAGAGATGCCGTATTTCCCTTTTTGTATTTCCTTCCGTTTGCTTTGCAAGGACAAGTTGTTTTCGATACCTATTTTGAGGCAGTCCTCCAAGGTTAGGGTATCTTGTGCTCTTGTACCTAGTGCAAGCAGACACAGAAAGGAAAATGTGAACAGTTGTCTTTTCATAATAGTCACTTGATATTTGCACACAAAGTTAGTGGCTTAAAATGCAAGAGGACTATCCATATATCAACTGTTTGTATTCATATTTTCCTTTTTACTATAATTTGAAAACAAACCATAGTAAAAAAACGAGTATTAAAAACAAAAAAGACCGCCAAGAGTGGAAGCCTCCTAACAGTCTAAATCTTCTTTGTAGCGGGACCCGGGATTGAACCGGGGACCTCATGATTATGAATCATGCGC
>X301_European_Hare__coassemble_1204_pt1 | contig 15962 bp, 9 predicted proteins | sample X301_European_Hare__metabat2_high_PE_019 | metagenome-assembled genome bin X301_European_Hare
GAAGAAGTGAGATTATGGGGTACCGGCACCCCCTTGCGCGAATTCCTCTGGAGCGAGGAGATGGCAGATGCCAGCGTCTTCGTCATGGAACACGTCGACTTCAAAGATACCTTCGAGCCGGACGACAAGGAAATCCGCAACTGTCACATCAATATCGGTACGGGCAAGGAAATCACTATCCGCCAGTTGGCAGAGCTGATTGTCAACACCGTAGGCTATCAGGGCCGGTTGACCTTCGACACTTCCAAACCCGACGGCACCATGCGCAAACTGACCGATCCCGGTAAGTTACATGCATTGGGATGGCATCATAAGATTGATATCGAGGAAGGTGTGCAACGCATGTACCGATGGTACTTGGGAAAGTAATTAGTGACGTCTGATTAGCCATGAATGCCATACGGTACAAGGTGGGAACTGTATTGTTTATATTGCTGATACTTTTATCAGGTATCAGCCCAACCATGAATGCCATGATAGCTCCCGTGACCTATTCCGTTCGCGGCAAAGTCATCGACAGACAGTCCAGACAACCCGTGGCCTACGCCAACGTTTTCGTTGCCGGCATCCCCGGGAAAGGGGCATCCACCGATTCACTCGGCACATTCAAGATAGAGCAGGTGCCTCCGGGCATTTATGGCCTTGAGGCATCCTGCATAGGATACCAGACTGTTTCCACCCCCGAATATATCGTTTCAGCCTCAACCCCGTTCATCGAGATAGAGATGGAAGAGGATGCCAATCTGCTGAACACAGTAGTGGTGGTGCCTTCTCCCTTCCGGCGAAGTATCGAAAGCCCGGTCAGCATGCGTATCATCGGCTTGCAGGAAATAGAGAAAAGTCCCGGAGCCAACCGGGATGTTTCGCGCATCGTACGCTCCTATCCCGGCGTCTCTTTCTCTCCCATCGGCTATCGCAACGACTTGATTGTTCGGGGCGGTTCTCCTTCCGAAAACCGCTTTTATATGGATGGCATCGAAATCCCCAACATCAACCACTTTGCCACTCAGGGTGCATCCGGAGGACCGGTAAGTATTGTCAATGCCGACCTGATACGCGAGATTACATTTTATACGGGCGCCTTCCCCGCCAACCGCTCCGGAGCCTTGAGTTCCGTCCTCGACTTCCGCCTCAAGGACGGAAATCCGGACAAGCAGGCGTTCAAAGCCACCATCGGCGCATCGGAAGTCTCGCTCAGCGGAGCAGGCCATCTGGGGCAGCGCACCACTTATCTGTTCTCCGCACGCCAGTCCTACCTGCAACTTTTGTTCAAGGCTTTGGGACTGCCCTTCCTGCCCAATTTCATTGACGGACAATTCAAAACAAAAACCCGTTTCAACGAGCACAGCGAGCTGACCCTGCTTGGTCTTGCAGGCATTGACAAGATGAAACTGAATACCGATGAAAAAGGAGAAGATGCCGAATATCTGCTCAGCTATCTCCCCACTATCCATCAGGAAACATTCACTCTCGGAGCCTCTTACAGACACTACAATGGAAGGCACGTACAATCCCTTATACTGAGCCATAACTACCTGAACAACCGCAATCTGAAATACCGCAACAACGATGACTCTTCCGAAGACAACCTGACCCTGCGCCTACGCTCCACAGAACAAAAGACCACCCTGCGTTTCGAAAACCAAACGCGCTTGGGAGCATGGACCCTAAAAGAAGGAGCAGAACTGAACAACTCCATCTATACAAACCACAGCAGGCAAAGACTATACGGCAGTCATTCGGGTACGCTCTCCATCTACGAAACCTCACTCAACATCTTCGGCTGGGGGGCTTTCTTCTCTTCCAACTATACCACCGCCGACAAGCGTCTGGCCCTTTCTGCCGGTATCCGTATGGATGGCAACACTTACAACCGAAAGATGCGGCAGCTATGGAAACAGTTCTCCCCACGCCTCTCTGCATCCTACAAACTCTCGGAACAATGGACCCTGAGCGGAAGTACCGGCCTCTACCACCAATTGCCTCCCTACACCGCTTTGGGATATAAAGACAATGAAGAGCAATATCTCAACAAAAACCTGAAGTACATGCAGGTCTTTGAAAGCAGCCTCGGTGTGGACTGGCACCTGCAAGACCGGTTCATGGTTTCTGCAGAAGGTTTCTTCAAGCGTTACAGCCGTATGCCACTTTCCCTCCAAGACAACATTCCGTTGGCATGCAAAGGAAACGATTACGGTGTCACCGGCAACGAAGCACTCGCCCCTACAGCCAGCGGCAGGGCCTACGGACTGGAAACCATGTTCCGCTGGCAGGCATCCGGCAAGTTCAATCTCGTATCCTCCTTCACCTTATACCGCAGCGAATACCGCAACCGTCCAGATGGAGACTTCATTCCATCCACCTGGGACAACCGTTTCATACTCAACATGAGCGGTACATACAACCTGCCCCGGCGCTGGAGCATAGGAGGCAAGCTAAGCTATATAGGCGGCAGCCCCTACACTCCCTATGATGAAGACAAATCATCACTCGTAGAAGCATGGGATGCCAAAGGACAGCCCTACTACGACTATGCGTACTATAATACCGGGCGGCTTCCCAACTTTGCCCAGTTAGACTTGCGTGTGGACAAGTCCTTCTACTTCCATCACTGCATGATAGGAATCTACCTGGACATACAGAATATCACCGGCAACAAACTGAAGCAACCGGATGTGATAATGAGTACGGGCATCATCGAAAATCCGTCCGCTCCCGTTGCCGAACAGCGCTATAAAATGAAATACCTCAAGCAGGAAAGCGGCACTATCCTGCCTACTTTAGGTATAACTGTCGAATTTTAACAAATAGCCACCATAAAAACTATTTTCCTTATAAAAGTTTGCTTTCTATATATAAACCCTTATATTTGCACAATTTTCAACCAAATGTGCAATTAAATATCATGGAACAAAGTTTTATCGCCTATATAGAGAATAGCATAAAGGAAAATTGGGATTTAGACGCTCTGACCGATTACAAGGGAGCAACCCTACAATATAAGGACGTAGCCCGCAAAATAGAAAAGCTGCATATCATTTTCGAGGCAAGCGGCATCAAGAAAGGCGATAAGATTGCCGTCTGTGGCCGCAACAGTTCCCACTGGGGCGTAACGTTCCTCGCAACATTGACCTACGGTGCGGTAATCGTCCCCATCCTTCACGAGTTCAAGGCAGACAATGTACACAACATCGTGAACCATTCCGAAGCCAAACTGCTTTTCGTAGGCGACCAGGTTTGGGAAAACCTCAACGAAAGTGCTATGCCGTTGCTGGAGGGCATCATGATGGTGGCAGACTTCTACATTCTTGTCTCCCGCAGCGAAAAGTTGGACTATGCCCGCGAACATCTCAACGAAATGTTCGGTAAGAAATACCCCAAGAACTTCCGCAAGGAACATGTCAGTTATCACAAGGACCAGCCCGACGAACTGGCGGTCATCAACTATACATCCGGCACCACCAGTTACTCCAAAGGAGTGATGCTGCCCTACCGCAGCCTTTGGTCAAACACTACTTTTGCTTTCGAAGTATTGCCGCTGAAAGCCGGTGACAAGATTGTCTCCATGCTGCCAATGGCACATATGTACGGACTTGCATTCGAGTTTCTGTATGAATTCGCCGTAGGTTGCCACATATTCTTCCTCACTCGCATGCCCAGCCCCAAAATCATTTTCCAAGCTTTCACCGAAGTGAAGCCTAACCTGATTGTGGCTGTTCCGCTCATTATCGAAAAGATTATAAAGAAGAGCGTACTGCCCAAGCTGGAAACTCCCGCCATGAAGCTGTTGCTGAAAGTACCCATCATTAACGACAAGATAAAAGCAACCGTACGCGAACAAATGATTCAAGCCTTTGGCGGAAACTTTGCAGAAGTCATTGTAGGAGGAGCTGCCTTCAACCAGGAAGTGGAGCAGTTCTTAAAGATGATAGATTTCCCCTATACGGTAGGCTATGGAATGACGGAATGCGGCCCCATCATCTGTTACGAGGATTGGACCCGCTTCAAACCCGGTTCTTGCGGAAAAGCCGCACCGCGTATGGAGGTGAAAATCCTATCATCCGATCCCGAAAACATTCCGGGAGAGATTGTCTGCCGTGGTCCCAATGTCATGCTGGGTTACTACAAGAACGACGAGGCCACCGTACAGGTACTCGACAAAGACGGCTGGCTGCACACCGGAGACCTTGCCCTGATGGATGCCGAAGGCAACGTAAGCATCAAGGGACGCAGCAAGAACATGCTCCTCGGCCCGAGCGGTCAGAATATCTACCCGGAAGAGATAGAAGACAAACTGAACAATATGCCGTATGTAGCCGAAAGCATCATCGTGCAGCAGAATGAGAAACTGGTAGGTCTGGTTTACCCCGACTTCGATGATGCCTTTGCCCATGGGCTGAACAATGACGACATCGAACGCGTCATGGAGGAAAACCGTGTGGCACTGAATGCAGAACTGCCCGCATACAGCCAGATATTCAAAATGAAAATCTATCCTGAAGAATTTGAAAAAACGCCGAAGAAATCTATCAAACGCTTCTTGTATCAGGAGGCCAAAGGATAATGTAAAAAAACAATTAAACTACAACCTATCTAACCCTTTCTAAATTATTATCTAAATGAGAAACGAATTATTATTATCCGCCATGCTTCCGATATGCGGAATGGCGGGAGAAGCGTATGGCATGCCGCCTGGGGATGCCGTACCTGCTCCAAAAGAGCAGCCAAACATCATTCTGTTCCTAGTGGATGACATGGGATGGCAAGACACGTCCCTCCCCTTTTGGACACAGCGTACCAAGTACAACGATACGTACCATACTCCCAACATGGAACGGATGGCTACACAAGGCAAAATGTTTACGCAGGCCTATGCATGCAGCATCAGTTCACCTACGCGTGTCAGCCTTTTTACGGGAATGAATGCTGCCAGGCATCGAGTCACCAGTTGGACCCTCCGCAAGAACACTACCCATGAACAACCCGACTCGGTCATGATTTATCCGGAATGGAACGTTAACGGCATTTGTCAAGAGCCTGGCGTGGAACGGACCACACAAGTCACCTCCCTGGCCGAAGTACTCAAAGACCATGGCTATCACACCATTCATTGCGGAAAAGCCCACTTTGGTGCTGAAGGCACTCCCGGAGCCGACCCGTTGAAAATGGGGTTTGAAGTGAACATAGCCGGACATGCTGCCGGTTCACCTGCCAGCTACTATGGCAAGGAGAATTTCGGCAACAAAACAGACGGTAAAAGCCCGCTGGCTGCCGTACCCGGTCTGGAGAAATATCATGGAACCGACACTTTCCTAAGTGAAGCCCTTACCATAGAGGCCATGAAGGCCCTGGACGATGCACAGCAGACTGACAAGCCATTCTTTCTATACATGGCACACTATGCCATCCATACCCCTATACAACCTGACATGCGTTTCTACCAGAAGTACCTGGACAAAGGCCTTCCTCCGGTAGAAGCCGCCTATGCTACTCTCATTGAGGGTATGGACAAAAGTCTGGGAGACATCATGGACTATCTGGACAAGAACAACCTGACGGAAAACACTATCCTCATCTTCATGTCCGACAATGGCGGTTTGGCGGCCCATACCCGCGCCGGACAACTGCATGTCCAGAACTATCCGCTCAATAGTGGTAAAGGTTCCGCCTACGAAGGAGGCATACGTGAACCGATGATTGTCCGCTGGCCGGGCATCGTAGCGCCCCAAACCCAATGCGACCATTACCTGATGATAGAGGACTTCTTCCCCACCATCCTTGAGATGGCAGGCGTAGACAACTATACAACCGTACAGCAACGCGACGGCATCAGTTTCATGCCATTGCTCACCGGAAAAGGTAAAATGAAAGACCGTGATATCTACTGGCATTATCCCAATAGCTGGGGTCCTTCCGGCCCGGGCATCGGAGCCACTTGCTCCATCCGTTCGGGCGAGTGGAAGCTGGTGTATTATTTCGGTGACGGTAGACGGGAACTTTTCAACATCCCCGCCGACATCAGTGAAAAACATGATATGGCCCGAGAGAAGCCTGAAGTTGTCAAAGAGTTGTCACGGAAATTAAGTAATTACCTCCGGTCTGTGGATGCGCAGCGCCCTCTGTTGCGTGCCACCCGCCAACCAGCTCCCTGGCCGGACGAAATATAGAAAAAAAGTATGAAACGAAACCTTTCCCTCCTCCTTGTGTCCCTGCTTCTTGCAGGGACAGCTCTTGCCCAAGAACATAATCCGGGCAGCGTACAGCCGGATACGATTCAGAAATCCTCCGAAAAATCTTTCCGGAAACAACGCTCTCCACGAACAGACCATGGCCCGGTAGGTATCAATATCTCCTTATGGAAAAACATCTCCACACAGCGGACTGATACCATAGGAAGCACCTGCTTCAATCTGGGTGTGTTCTCCTCCATGAACCGTCTGAATGGCCTCGGCATGAATATTCTTGGCAGTGTAACCGGCAGGGATGTGAACGGTGTACAGATGGCAGGTCTGTCAAATATGGTGGGGGGAAGCATGCGAGGCATGCAGATAGCAGGAATTACCAACATCAATGGCAACAACCTTATCGGAGTATCCGTTTCGGGACTGGTAGGTATCACCGGAAACCATGCGCAAGGCGTCATCATTTCCGGTCTGGCAAACATCAGTGGGGACTATAATCGTGGCGCCTCCATAGGCGGCCTGTTGAATATCAGCGGAGAAGGTGCTTCCGGCATACACTTTGCCGGACTCGCCAATATTTCCGGTGGAAATTTCAAAGGATTTTCAGGGGCCGGCCTGCTAAGTGTAATCGGTGAAGACTTGAATGGCATGCAGATGTCCGCCCTTACCAACATCACCGCCGGAGATATGACCGGTGTTCAGGTTTCCGGCCTGGGCAATGTGGTGGGTGGTACAGCCCGAGGATTACAAATAGGCGCTGCCAATATGGCCATACGTGCCAAAGGGCTTCAAATAGGTCTATTCAACTACTACAAAGAAAAATTAGATGGTTTCCAGTTGGGATTAGTCAATGCCAATCCCCAAACAAAAGTTCAACTGATGTTTTTCGGTGGTAATGCCACCAAGCTGAATGTAGGTGCCCGTTTCAAGAACCGGCTCTTCTATACCATCCTCGGTGGCGGTACCCATTATCTGGATTTTGGCGATAAGTTTTCCGCTGCCCTCTTCTACCGTGCCGGTCTTGAATTACCGCTCTACAAACAGCTGTTCATCAGCGGAGATCTGGGATACCAACATATAGAAACCTTCAAGAACAAGGACTACGGCATTCCGGCACGTCTCTATGCCCTCCAGGCACGTGTCAATCTGGAATACCACCTGACCGAGCGCTTTGGCATATTCCTCACCGGCGGTTATGGCGGCAGCCGCTACTACACCCAAGGGAAAACCTATGACAAAGGCATCATTGTAGAGGGCGGGGTGACGATACTGAAATTATAAATTATTGTTTCTCCTTAATCAGCCCCGTCCTATACGCCACCAGCAGTTTCATCAAATCCTGAATCTGCGTAACGAGTTCACTTCCTTTATCCGTATCCTTCACCATCATACGCTGCGAATTGAATTCGACAACCAGGGTTGTAGACTTGATGTCTTGTCCTTCTTCAATGGCTTTCTGACGGCTCTGGAACGGCTCATGCTGCACCAACTGCAAGCCGTGGGAATGATATACCAGCGTATATCCCGCAATTCCCGTTTCCGGCTGATAGGCTTTTGAAAAACCACCGTCAATCACCAGCAGCTTACCATCCGCTTTGATGGGTTTCTCACCTTTAATGGTCTTTACCGGTACATGTCCGTTGATGATATGCGAATGTGGCCCCGGCTTCACGCCGAACTCTTCAAGAATGCGGTCACACACCTCAGCCTCGTTGCGCAAAGCATAGTAATGCCCTTTCGTCTCCTTATGCAATGTTTTGTCGGCCACAAAATAGCGTTCAAAGGTAGCCATCTTGTCTTTATCGAAGGAAGGGGCATCCGGTCCGCACCACATGTACCAGACATAATCCAGTGCAAACTGTTTCTCGTCCGAACCGTCCTCGTCAAAGTAAGCGGTACGTATCAGCTGGTCGGTCTTTTTCAGCAACTTACGTCCCCAGTATTCCTTTTGGCCGATGCGGACATGTTTAAAACTGCCGTCCGCATTCAGAGGCACGGAAGCATGATAAAGCAGGTTACTGTTGCACACCAGATACATGCCGCCATACGTAAACAAGCAGCGCATGTGCTTCTTCATCTTCTCGCTGTTCATGAAAGAAGAATGAATCCGGTGCATCAGTTCGCGCTCTTCGTCCGACAGACGATACGGGTCCGCCGGGTCTACGGTGGGGAAATTCACATCGCGCAACGGATATTCCTTGCCTTCGTATACAAACACACCACGCTCGAAATCCACCAGATGCAGCAGTTTCCGGTTCTCCATACCGAACTCAGGACGGCGGCTGATGATTTCCGCCTCCAGTTTCAACTGGATAACCGTAATCGCCTTGTGCATCTGTGTAATCAGCCGCAAGGTCTTCTCATTGTATTCCGCATCGGCAAAGTTCATTTTCGGCGCAAAGATGGTGCAAGGGTCATCCGCATAGGTATCCATGGCAAACGTTGCAAGCGGCAACAGATTGATGCCATAACCATCCTCCAGCGTTGCTAAATTGGCATAGCGCATCGACATACGGATTACGTTGGCTATACAAGCATCATTACCTGATGCGGCACCCATCCACAGAATATCGTGGTTACCCCATTGGATGTCGAAATTATGATAATCACAGAGAGTATCCATGATAATATGCGCACCCGGTCCGCGGTCGTATATATCGCCCACGATATGCAGCGAGTCGATGGTCAAGCGCTGGATAAGGTTGCACATCGCCACAATAAAATCATCCGCACGCTTCGTAGAGATAATGGTACTGATTATGACATTGATATAGGCATGCTTGTTAGGTTCGATGCTCGATTCGTGCAACAGCTCTTGAATGATATACGAGAACTCTGCTGGAAGTGCCTTGCGTACTTTCGAACGGGTATATTTGGACGAAACGTTCTGGCATACTTTTACCAACTGGTTCAGTGTTATCAAATACCAGTCATCCAGGTCCGTTTCCTGCTCCTTGATAAGTTGCAGCTTCTCTTCCGGATAATAAATTAACGTACAGATTTCCTTCTTCTCACTTTCGCGCAGTGTATGCCCGAATATTTCGTTCACCTTACGTTTCACTGCCCCCGATGCATTCTTCAGCACATGCTGAAAAGCCTCATACTCGCCATGAATATCCGTCAGAAAATGCTCTGTACCTTTCGGCAGATTCAGAATGGCCTCCAGATTGATGATTTCTGTACTGGCATCAGCAATGGTAGGAAAACTGCGTGATAATAATTGCAAATAACGCAAGTCATTGACAATACTTTCCGGAGTTATATTTCCCATAGTTATTTAATTGATAGTTGATAATTGACAGTTGATAATATCCCTCATTCTTCATTATCCATTAATAAAGAACATGAGCAGCACTTGGGCTATAATTACCCGTAGAAACATGCACAGCGGATAAACCGTAGCATAAGCTACAGACGGATTGTCTCCCGGAATGGTGTCGTTGGCGTAGTTCAGCGCCATGGGGTTTGCCATGCTTCCGCACAGCATACCCGCCATTGTTCCGAAATCTATCTTCAGCCACTTGAAGGTAACGATACCCATAATCAATACCGGAACCACAGTCAACGCAAAACCCGTAGCAATCCATAACAGCCCTTCCGGCCGGAATACCGTATCGAAGAAATGGGCACCTGCATCCAGTCCCAGGCAAGCCAGGTAAAGAGACAATCCCAATGCACGGAGCATCAGGTTCGCACTGCGCGTAGTATAAGTCACCATGTGCATCCTCGGACCGAATGTCCCGATAAGAATACCTACGATGATAGGGCCTCCTGCCAATCCGAGCCGCACGGGAGCGCTGATGCCGGGAATGGAAATAGGAATTGCTCCCAAAGCCAGACCGATGACAATGCCGATAAATACCGCCACCAAGTTCGGTTCCTTCAGGCTTTTCACAGCATTGCCCAGCACCTTCTCCACATTTTGTATAGCAGCGGCTTCGCCCACTACGGTCAGGCGGTCACCCAATTGCAAGGTCAGTTCCGCTGTGGCTAGCAGCTGCACGCCGCTACGATAAACCCGGCTGATATTGATACCGTAATGATTACGCAGATGGAGAGAACCCAGCTTCTTGCCGTTCAACTCCGGGCGCGTCACCACGATACGTTGCGAAATCAACTGGCTGTCTATGGCATTCCAGTCTATATCTTCCTTGTTCCAATCAGTATGCTCCTGCTCGCCGAAAAGCACAGTCAGAGCCGGCGTATTTTTCTCCGAGGTAATCACCAGCAGGCGGTCACCTTCCTTTATAATCTTTTCCGAGGTAGGAATACTCACATTCCCATCCCGCCACAAGCGGGAAATCACGAACTTCGGATAGCTGTTCAGCCCGCCTATTTCCTTGATACTCTTGTTGAAGATGGCAGGATTGTGCACCTGGAACGCAACAATGTAAGGCTTGTTCACGTCATCATTCTCTTTCAATTCCAGGTCTTCCTTATGCGCCAGCGTCTTACGGATGAACAGTACGGCCAGAATGACCCCTACCACCCCCAGCGGATATGCCACCGCACACCCCAAAGCAGGGGTACTGGACTCCAATCCCATCTGTTTCAATGTCTGCTGTGCCGCACCGAGTGCCGGTGTGTTTGTCGTGGCACCGCAAAGTATGCCCACCATATCCGGCAGGGATACCCCCAACCCATAGCTGCCCAGTACAGTCAGCAGGGTGCCGATAAGCACTACACCCGTGGCGAGCATATTCAGTTGTACCCCTCCTTTACGGAAAGAGCTGAAAAAACCCGGTCCCACCTGCAAACCCAAAGCATACACAAATATCACCAGCCCGAAGCTTTCCGCATAATTCAGCATCTGCGGGTCTATGGACAACCCGAAATGCCCGGCAATGATGCCGGCAAAGAATACAAACGTCACTCCCAATGAAATGCCGCAAACATGTATCTTCCCCAATCCCAATCCGATAGCAGAAATCAGTGAGAGTACCACAACCGCCTGCAAGGCGGAGTGCTCGACGAATAAACTATATAGCCAGTCCAATGTGCATTCTATTTTACAGTTTCAGGCTGCAAAGATAGTGCAAACCTCATGCAAAATAAAACGAACCCGTCTATTTTTTATGCGGCAGCACTTCTAAAAAAGGGATACGATACAATAAATCCCTGCTGCCAGCAAAGCACTGACGGGGATAGTCAGCACCCAAGCGGTCATCAGACTCTTCGTAACTCCCCAACGCACAGCCGAAAGCCGCTTCGTGGCCCCTACTCCGATAATAGCTCCCGTAATGGTGTGTGTCGTACTTACCGGAATCTTCAGATACTCCGTCAGATAAAGCGTAAACGCACCGGCAGTTTCCGCAATCACCCCTTCCAGTGGCGTCACCTTCGTAATCTTAGTCCCCATGGTCTTCACAATCTTCCACCCGCCGGACATGGTACCGAGTGAAATGGCCGTAAAACAAGAGAATGCCACCCAGTCCGGCAGGTCATCAATACTGTTTATCCCCATTCCCAGTCCTTCCGAATGTCCGGCTATCATAGCCGCAGCAATGATACCCATTACCTTCTGTGAATCATTCAGACCGTGCCCGATGCTGAACAAAGCCGAAGACACCAGCTGCAGTTTCTTGAACCACACCTCGGCCGTATGGGGATGCGCCCTGCGGCAAATGTACAAGACCAACAACGTAAAACCAAATGCCACCACCATACCAATCAAGGGAGCCAGAAAAATGAATGCCGCAATCTTCAGAATGATACTCAACTGGATGGCCTCAAAACCGTGTGCCATGATGGCAGCTCCGGCAAAACCTCCGATAAGCGTGTGCGAAGAAGAGGAAGGGATTCCCTTCCACCAAGTGAACAGATTCCAGGCAATAGCCGCAATCACGCCGGCCAGAATGATAGGCAAAGTAATGTAAGGCTCCATCACCGTTTTCGATACGGTGTTGGCAATGCCGAAACCGCCGATGACACACTTGGCGATGAAAAAGGCCACAAAATTGAAGAAAGCCGCCCATATCACCGCCTGAAACGGTGTAAGCACTTTGGTAGACACAATGGTGGCAATAGAATTGGCCGCATCATGAAAACCGTTGATATAATCGAATATCAGAGCCAGTACAATGATAATCACTAATAGTTCCATGCGTCCGTTCGTTTATGCGTATTTCACAATCAGGCTCCTCAAAATCTTGCCCACGTGTTCGGCTGCGTCCGTCGTTTTTTCCAACTCATACATAATCTCCTTGATTTTGATGAGTTCAATGCAGTCCTTCTCTTCTTCAAAAAGCCTGGTGATGAAAAATTCATAAATATCATCTGCCCGGTTTTCTATGTCATGCAGCTGGTTGCAATATGCGCGCAGCTTATCCGGACTCTTGCGGAATGCCTCCAGTTCATCCATGGCCTGGCCGATGAGGGCCGCTTCTTGTTGAACCATATGTCCCAGCTCTTTCCCCTTGTCCGAAATAGGATGCGGATTATAGATAGTGATACGCTTGGCACAGCTGTTTATTCCATCAATCACATCATCCATGCCCGAAGCCAGGTCATGGATATCCTCCCGGTCAAAAGGAGTAATGAAAGTAGTGCCCAGTTCATCCAGAATCAGATTGGTCAGCTTATCGCCCTCGCGCTCCAAATCTTTGATTCGTTTATAATCTTCCGCCCTCTTCTCAGGCGAGTCATGGCCCAATATTTCTATCAACAGAGCCGACGAGGACAATAAAATCTCAGACAATTGCTTCAGCAAAGGAAAGAATTTCGGTTCTTTCGGTGTGAACCGGCTAAAAAAAGAATTCTTCATAATGGATAAATGTACTAAGTATATTAATTTATTTTTGTTTTCGTTGTTTCAGTCTTGCACGCAGCACTTCTACCACGGCCGGCAGTATGGAAACCACAATAATGGCCACAATCAGCAGTTTGAGGTTCTCTTGTACAAACGGAAGGTCACCGAAGAAATAACCCGCATAACAGAAGATGGCAATCCAGCAGGCGCCCCCAATCAGGTTGTACAGCATGAAGTAATAGTAATGCATCTTACCCATCCCCGCCACGAATGGCGCAAACGTACGGACGATAGGCACAAAACGAGCTATGATAATTGTCTTGCCTCCATACTTCTTATAGAACTCATGGGTCTTGTCGAGATGGTTTTGCTTGAATATTCTGGAATCGGGATTATTGAAGAGCCTTCGCCCGAAGAAATGCCCTATCATGTAGTTGCAAGAGTCGCCCAATACCGCGGCAACAAACAATATCAAAGCCAGCACATTGACCTCGAGAGGCATGTCGGGCAGTGCGGCAATAGCTCCCGCCACAAAAAGCAGGGAATCGCCCGGCAGGAAAGGTGTGACCACCAGCCCCGTTTCGCAGAAAATAATCAGAAACAATATGGCATACGCCCACATATGATATTCCTGCACTATATCAATCATATACTGATCGATATGGAGAATAAAATCCAATAGAAAATCCATTATATATTGATTATCAGTACTTAAAAAATAGAGAAAAACTCGGCATGGGGAGACGGGCAATCTCTCCGGCTCCCGAAAGAGAGGAGGGGAAAGTACTAAATAAGAATACGCCTCAGCGTATATACATAATATCTATATGAAATCTTATGGGGATGGAAAGTAAAGGGGAAAGAAGTTGTCTTTTCTTCCGGGAGCAGAGTTTTCAGGGTTCTCGCAACCTTGGCGGCAATGAAGTCCGGATTAAGCCTCAACAATTTCGAGCAAGAGGCATGCCGTAATGAGAAGGTATTTCCTATGCAACCGGCATCTGCCAGGCAATTATAATTCGCGTCCTCCCCTTTTTCCTGGCATTGTCTGCCATCTGCCCCCGACAAGCTGTGCTGGGCTCCGGAGAAATAATGCACATCCGCAGTAGGGAGTGTCTTACATCCCTCCATATCATCAGAAACGGAAGTGAACTTCGATATGAGGAACAACCCTAACAAGATATAGAATATACATTTCGCCATAGCGGGTGCAAATATAGAAACTATTTTCGGATTACAACAGAAAAATGAAAAACAAAAAGCGGTTAACCGTTTCATCAGTCAACCGCTTTCTTGTTGTAGTGGGTACGAGAATCGAACTCGTATACCATGCGTGAGAGGCATGTATCCTAACCGTTAGATGAACCCACCCTCGCATTTGTCTTGTACACCCTCAGGGATTCGAACCCTGGACCCACTGATTAAGAGTCAGTTGCTCTACCAACTGAGCTAAGAGTGCATCTGGCGGAAGCTGGGGGATTCGAACCCCCGGTACGGTTACCCGTACGTCAGTTTAGCAAACTGGTGGTTTCAGCCACTCACCCAAACTTCCTTTTTTATAACCAGCATTCTTTTCAAATGCGGTGCAAATGTAGGGCAAACTTTTGGACTGTGCAAATCTTTCCTACATATTTTTTTCACCGTTTTCATACAATTTGAGATAACACGTTAACACTCAAACCCTAAAACAAGAAAAAAAATTTGATACATATCAAACCGTCCTTTTCAACCTTTCCTTATCTTTGCGCGATTTTTAAAGTATAGTGCACATACACGGACAATGATACAACAAGAAAGCCTGAAAAAGCGGCTTGCCAAGCTGGCCGCCCCCATTTTTATAGAGACACTTCTCATCATGATGCTCGGTGCGGTGGACACCATCATGCTGAGCCGCCACTCGGACAACAGTGTTGCCGCCGTAGGGGTAGTCAACCAAATTATCATGCTCACTTTCCTCGTTTTCGAAGTCATCAACCTCGGAACGTCCGTTCTGTGTTCCCAGTATCTCGGTGCGAAACTACACAAGAAAGTAGTGCAAGTAGTCGGCGTATCCATCCTCGTCAACCTGGCGGTAGGTATCACGGTCAGCCTGGTACTGTTCTCCTGCGCCCATCCCATCCTCCGGCTGATGGGGCTCACCGCTGAACTGATGCAGGACGGCATGGACTATATGCGTATCGTAGGCGCTTTCGCCTTCTTCCAGGCACTATCCCTCACCCTCTCCGCCTCCCTGCGCAGTGCCAACAAGGCCATCTACCCGATGATGGTCACCGTCGTAGTCAATATCCTAAATATCATCGGCAACTACTCCCTCATCTTCGGTCGCTTCGGCTTTCCGGAACTGGGCGTGGAAGGCGCCGCCATCTCCACAGCCTTCAGCCGGGGTGTCTCCATGATTATACTGTTCGTCATACTGTTCCGCAAGCACATCCACCGTTTCCCACCGGCATACTTCCGCCCTTTTCCGTGGATAGAACTAAAGAACCTGATGAAGGTAGGCCTGCCCTCCGCCGGCGAACAATTGTCGTACAGCTCGTCGCAAGTCGTCATCACCTACTTCATCAACATGCTGGGAGTGGAAGCGCTCGCCACCCGTACCTATTGTGTCAACATCATCATGTTCGCTTATCTGTTCAGCATCTCCATGGCACAAGGCGGAGCCATCTGTATCGGGCATCTGATAGGCGAGAAGAAACCTCACGCAGCCTTCCTTATGGGAAAATACGTCATGAAGAAATCCGTCATGATTACCGTCATGCTGTCCTGCATCCTCGCTCTTTCGGGGCATGCCATCTTTGGCTGGCTCACGTCCAACCCCGACATCATACGTATGGGTGCCACCATCCTTATCATAGATGTACTCCTCGAAATAGGCCGCCCCATCAACATCTTCGCCACCAACGCCCTTCGTGCGGCAGGAGATGTCAATTACCCCTTCTACGTAGGGTTGGTGGTGCAGTGGAGTGTAGCTGTAGGTGTGGGATACCTTTTCGGTTTCCCCCTCGGCTGGGGTATCTTCGGCATGTGGGTAGCCT
>X301_European_Hare__coassemble_1242_pt1 | contig 15005 bp, 10 predicted proteins | sample X301_European_Hare__metabat2_high_PE_019 | metagenome-assembled genome bin X301_European_Hare
TTTCGGAAGAGACATTGAGACGCTCTGCTATTTCTGCCTTCTTTTTGCCTTCCAAAGCCAACTGCATGATGGCTCTCATTTGGGTAGGAAGTTTCTCTATAGCTTCTGACAGAATCCGGAAAGTCTCTTCTTCCACAATCGCATCACGAAAAAAAGCATCTGCTTTTTTGGCTATAATCTTTTGCTCGTATTCATGAGCTACCTTCGAATGCTCAAGTTCGTTCAAGGCATGGTTACGTACGGCCGTATAAAGAAAAGCTTTCACCTGATGAAGATAAAAGAAATCGTCTCTTATCTGCCACAACTTGGCAAATACGTCTTGTACTATATCTGCTGACATATCCGCATCCTCCATGTATTGGAACGCGAAAGAACAAAGCGCTGCATAATATTCCTTAAAAATATTATGAAACTCTTGCTCATCCAGCTTAATGCTTACAACAGAGTGGGATTTATCCTTTTTTATCAGATTTAGCGCCATATTTATGCTTTTCTGGCGCTAATATAGTTAAATTTTCAGAATATAACCAATATAACTATCAATCCTCTAAATCTTTTCCCCATAAATCAATATCGGATGGAGCTTTCCATAAGCTCCATCCGACCAATAGTCCTATTGCCAATAAAAAAATCAAATATATCATTATAGTCCGGTTTGTTTCAATGTCTTATAATAACACAGTAAACTGGATTAAAGTTCACTCCACCCAAAATTGTTGTTTTTCCTATGTATACTTTTCAATGCAGAGAGTGTATTATTTGGTTTTCGTGTACGAAAACGAGCAATTTTGTGCACGATAACAACCAATTTCGTCCAAAATTGTCCCATTTACTAAATAATTATGCTTTTCGAGTTTGATTAATTGAGAAAAGGTCTTATTTTTGACCCGGTTTTTAATTCATACTATTGCAAAAACAAACTCAATTACCTAATTAAATCACAAGAGAATGGAACAAGTTTTCGGCTATATCATCGGCTTAGGAGCAGCAGTGATGATGCCTATAATCTTTACAATTTTGGGAGTATGCATCGGCATCAAATTCAGTAAGGCGCTAAAGAGCGGTCTGCTGGTAGGTGTCGGTTTCGTAGGTCTGTCAGTTGTCACTGCGCTGTTGACCAGCAGCCTCGGTCCTGCTCTGAGCCAAGTCGTTGAAATTTACGGTCTTCAGTTGAAAGTATTCGATATGGGATGGCCTGCAGCTGCGGCTGTAGCCTATAACACATCGGTGGGTGCATTCATCATTCCGGTATGTTTGGGAGTAAATCTTCTGATGTTATTAACGAAAACGACCCGTACGGTCAATATCGACCTTTGGAACTACTGGCATTTCGCATTTATCGGCGCAGTCGTTTATTTTGCCAGCGACAATATCTGGTGGGGTTTCTTCGCCGCTATCATCTGCTATATCATTACCCTGATTATGGCCGACTATACCGCCGACAAATTCCAGGGATTCTACGACAAGATGGAGGGTATCTCCATCCCCCAGCCTTTCTGCGCAGGTTTCGTTCCATTTGCCGTAGTCATCAATAAAGCATTGGACAAAATCCCCGGTTTTGACAAATTGAACATTGATGCGGAAGGCATGAAGAAGAAATTCGGCTTGCTGGGTGAGCCTTTATTCCTGGGTATTCTGGTCGGTTGCGGTATCGGTGCCTTGTCTTGCAAGAACGGTCAGGAACTGGTAGACAAGATACCTTATATATTAGGTTTGGGTATCAAGATGGGCGCCGTAATGGAGCTGATTCCGCGTATCACCGCTTTGTTCATCGAAGGCTTGAAGCCTATTTCCGATGCGACCCGCGAGCTGATTGCCAAGAAATTCAAAGGTGCTGTCGGCTTGAACATCGGTATGAGCCCCGCATTGGTTATCGGCCATCCTGCAACGCTGGTGGTTTCCCTGCTGCTGATTCCCGTAACCATACTGCTGGCTGTCATCCTGCCGGGTAACCAGTTCCTGCCTCTGGCGTCGCTGGCCGGAATGTTCTACCTCTTCCCGCTGGTACTGCCCATCACGAAAGGAAATGTAGTAAAGACATTCATCATCGGACTCGTTGTACTGACCATCGGTCTTTATTTCGTAACAGACCTCGCCCCCTATTTCACACAAGCAGCCCACGATGTATACGAGAAGACACAAGATGCTGCCGTGAATATCCCTGCCGGATTTGAAGGCGGCGCACTGGATTTTGCATCCAGCCCCTTCGCTTGGGTCATTTTCCACCTAACCTACTCGTTGAAATGGATAGGCTCCGGTATCCTTGTATTATGCACATTGTTCCTGATGATTATGAACCGTCGTGCTATCATCAAATACCAGAAATCAATCAAAAATTAAAAGTTAAAAATTAAATAGTAACGGATTATGAAAAAGTTAGTACTTGCATTTATGATGGGAGCAGCTGCCATGGCAGCCAATGCCCAAGTGAATTACAAAGTGCAGACCGCCTGCCATCCGCAGGACGTGAAGCATTATGACACGGAACTTCTGCGCAGCAGATTCATGATGGACAAAGTGATGGCTCCGGATGAAATCAACGTAACCTACACCCTCTACGACCGATTGATTTACGGTGGCGCCATGCCGGTGAACAAGACATTGAAGTTGGAAGTGTTCCGTGAACTGGGTCCGGAAATCACTTACTTCCTCGAACGCCGCGAACTGGGTGTCATCAATACCGGCGGTGACGGAGTGGTTACTGTAGACGGTAAAGAATACCCCATGAAGTATAAGGAAGCCCTTTACGTAGGCTGCGGAAATAAGGAAGTAACTTTCAAGAGCAACGACGCTACCAATCCCGCCAAGTTCTACATCAACTCGGCTCCGGCCTACAAGCCCTATGTTACTCAGCTGATTACCACCGATGCCAAGCTTCAGAAAGCCAACCCCAAGAAATATGCACTGGGCATCTCCGACCATTATGGAAAAATGGAAGACAGCAACGACCGTATCGTAAACCAGCTGATTGTGAAAGATGTACTGGAAAGAGTGAAAGACGGCGGTACCAACCAGTTGCAGATGGGACTCACGGAACTGGCTCCCGGCTCTGTATGGAATACCATGCCTGCCCACACGCACACTCGCCGCATGGAAGCTTACTACTACTTCAACCTGAAACCCGGCAACGCTATCTGTCACCTGATGGGCGAACCACAGGAAGAACGTTTGATATGGCTGCACAACGAACAAGCCATCACTTCTCCCGAATGGTCCATCCACGCTGCTGCCGGAACCAGCAACTATACTTTCATCTGGGGTATGGGCGGTGAAAACCTGAAATACAGCGACAAAGACGAAATCAAATACATCGATATGAAATAAAGTTGCCCTGCAACGTCCGATAGGCATGGACTTAAATAATCCATGCCTATTTTTGTCATTTTCTACCTCCTTTTTACTCAATATTACACCTCGAACAACACACAAACCCCTACATTTGCATCAAAATATAAATCTATTATCATGAGTACATTTCAAAACACCGCAGGGCGGATGACCAATTACCGTTGGATTATCTGCGCCATGCTATTCTTCGCGACAACCGTCAACTACCTCGACCGCCAGGTTCTTTCATTGACCTGGAAAGATTTCATCTCCCCCGAATTCCACTGGACCGATACACACTACGGCTACATCACAGCTATCTTTTCCATTGTCTATGCCTTAGGCAATCTGTTTGCCGGACGTTTCATCGACTGGATGGGAACGAAAAAAGGGTATTTATGGGCCATTGCCGTATGGTCTATCGGCGCTTGTATGCACGCCCTCTGCGGACTTGCCACAGAAATGACCCTCGGCATTGAAAATGCCGCCAACATGATTAGCGCTACCGGTGCATTGGCCTCTACCATAGCCATCACCAGCGTTTACTACTTCATTGCCGCCCGTATCATACTGGGCATCGGTGAAGCAGGAAACTTTCCTGCCGCCATCAAGGTGACTGCCGAATATTTTCCAAAGAAAGACCGTGCCTTCTCCACTTCCATATTCAATGCCGGCTCTACCATCGGAGCACTGATAGCCCCATTGTGTATCCCTACCCTGGCCCGCTACTTCCAACGCATGGGCGTGGGTAACGGCTGGGAAATGGCTTTTATCGTTATCGGCGGATTGGGTTTCATCTGGATGGGACTGTGGATATTCATGTACAAGAAACCTGATGAAAATCCACACGTAAACGCAGCTGAGCTGGCATATATAGAACAAGACAAAGACAATGAGGAGGATAAAAAGGCGACTACTCCGACAACCAAGGATGAAAAGAGCATTTCTTTCCTGCAATGTTTCAAATATCCGCAAACCTGGGCTGTATTTTTCGGCAAATTCATGACTGACGGTGTATGGTGGTTCTTCCTCTTCTGGGCACCCGCATACATTTCGGACGTTTACGGATTCTCCTCAGATACTCCCACGGCACAGATGCTTATCTTTGTGCTCTATGCCATCACGATGTTGTCCGTCTATGGCGGGAAATTGCCCACCATCATTATCAACAAAACCGGTAAGAACCCCTACGCCGCACGCATGCAGGCCATGTTCATCTTTGCACTGTTCCCGCTATTGGCATTGTTTGCACAGCCATTGGGCAACAAGGAAGTATTTGGCGAACAAGCCTATTGGTTCCCGATTATCATCATAGGTATTGCAGGCGCTGCCCATCAGTCCTGGTCGGCCAACATCTATTCTGTGGTAGGTGATATGTTTCCCAAGAGCACCATTGCCACCATTGTGGGAATCGGAGGTATGGCGGGCGGTATCAGCTCATTCCTTATCAACATGAGTTCCGGTTTGCTGTTCGACTATGCCGACAAGACACAAATGGTATTTCTTGGATTCCAGGGCAAGCCTGCCGGATATTTCATCATCTTCTGTGTATGTGCAGTGTCCTACCTGATAGGCTGGTGCATCATGAAGGCACTGGTTCCGAAGTACAAACCGATTATAGTGGACTAATCAGAAGTCTCTATATAGATATTCAGAATCATGCGGAGTTTGCAAACTGCATTACATGCCTTGCAAACTCCGCACAAAAAAAGCCTTTTCTCACGAAATGGCTTTTCTTCGTTCAATTACAGTCAAAAACAAAAAACTGTAAATGGAACACAATTTAAGATGAAAAAAAGGGAAGTCTCACGACTTCCACAATTCTTCTAACCTTAAATCTAAATCTCTATGAAAAAAACGTGATGCAAAGATAATGGTTTATCTCACACAGCGTTATTAATAAACTCTATAAAGAAGCATAAAATATTTAAGATTTACTAAATAAGACGGTTACGAATGGCAAACTACAGACAAGAGCTCGGCATAAATAGGATTAAGTTTCAATAGTTGCGGCACTCCTGTCATAAACATCTGCTTGCGGGCACGAGTAAGGGCTACATTCAATTTCCGGTCAATCCGAGTACCGTTTTCCTCCGTCATATTTGCCAGAAACTTCAACTGATAAGCCCGGTTCACACAGAAAGAGTAGATAATGACATCCCGTTCGCTACCTTGGAAGCGTTCCACGGTGTCTACCAATATATCCTCCAAAGGAGCAATACCCAAAGCGGCAATCTCTTTCTTAATCAAGGCTATCTGACTGCGATAAGGAGTGATGACACCTAAAGTGACAGCCGGGTTGAAACCGGAAACAGCTGCATACTGCCGATAGATAGCCGCTGCCAACCGTGCCACAATCCGCGCCTCCGAATGGTTCATCTTGGCCGACTGTGCCGGCGGTTCGACTGCGGCAGGCAGAAAAGCGACACGACGAGTCAGCAAGCCGGCAAACTCACAATCACACAGCTCAGGAGCAAGAATCAGCTCTCCCTGCTGGTGCGGCAGACCAACCGGTTCCAACAGACCACCGTAAAAAGCCCGGTTAGGAAACAAAGCTACCTCGATATTCATACGACCCTGACGGCAGAGCATGTCGTAGGAGGGATGAGGGATAAAAGATGAAGAATGAGAGGTTGATGCCTGGCGATTGGCACTTTCCTTGGAGAGATTCCTATAAAGGCGTTCGAAAAGGGAATCTTTCAAATTATATAATCCGATGGCCTGCAAAGCTTCGTCACACACTTCCGACTGCTCGGACGACTGCAAGACCACTGCGGGTAGCTGCTTATGGTCACCTATCAAAATAAATTTGCCGATGGCATCCGCGCCTGCGGGATTGCGGGTACAGAGTAACCCCAGCAGTTGTGGTTCCAAAATTTGGGTAGCCTCATCCACAATCGCTACATCAAAAGTCTTCAACCGGAAAAGTTCGGTCTTGGAAGAAAGCGTGGCAACCGTACCGACAAAAACACGGCAACGAGCAATGCGCTCCTGCACCTGCCGCCGAGTGGCACAAGGTTCCAACACATTCTCAATCAGATACGGGCGGAATGAGTCATCGCAAGACAACTCACTGCCTAAACGGATAAAGTCTATTTCAGGCTCAATGGAAGCCAGCGCCTTACTGATTTCATCTACAGCACGATTGGTATACGAAAGCAGTAGAATCTGTTTCCCCTCCCGGTAAAAGGCTTCTACCATGCCCCGCAGCGCGCGAGAGGTCTTGCCGGTACCCGGCGGACCGATTAAAAGGAAATAGTCGCGGGCAGCCTGCGCTTTCAGAATAATCCGCGAAAAATCATCCGGAGCGGTCGCAATAGCGGCATCCAAAGAAGTATCGAATTCGGGAGAGCGCTGCCCCAACAACAAGTCACGCCGTCTTTGGGTGGCAGAAAGGAAAGCGGAAAGTCCCAGATACATGCTACGAAAGGAGGTGTCCATATAGTCGTGCTCTATGGCATAGAGGCTAGCAACAGGCAATACACCCGCATTCTGCTGGGTGGCACGAAGACGGATACAAACCTCGTCATCGGATATGCACTCTATATTACCTTTAAACACCATCTTGTTGGTAACGTTGTCGGTATCCGTATTCCGTTCGTAAAGAACCACCGCATCACCCTGGCGGAAATTGGGCAGAACCCGCTCCTGCCGGGAAGCAACCATTTGCTTCGTTCTGAGGGACAAATACGGTTTATGCGTATCTGCCGCATGATTCTCGCAAATAGCCAAATCGTACAGAATTTCACCTGCCTCACATTTCTCAGCCAGTGTGGAAAGCCAGAGGGCGGCAGCACCGGTACGTCCTTCATAATCCACATCTCCAGATTTGGAGGTATAGAGTTCCTTGGTTATAAAGTTATAGAGCGTATAAAAATAGCTTTGTTCCAACGACGAAAGCGAACGGATGCGTTGCGCTACGGCATCGATGGAGGGGTAAAGGAAGCGTTTCCACAAGGTATTGTCCAAACCGCGCTCGTTCAAGGTGTCCGGATGGATGTCTTTCAGGCGCTCTGCCGTATACTGCGGGCTGTTCCGTAACTGGATGCCATATTCATTGGCTACAATCCGGTTACGCACATCCATCACACGGCGCACCATTGCCCACGAAGGACGTGCCGGATAAAGCAACGGATAACGGGTATAGAGCAGGTAGGCCTTTACACGTCGATGGTCCATTCCCATAGAATACTCCAACACAGCCTGATAGAGCAACATCTGTACCTTATTGTTTTCTTTAGGCTCCACCTTACCACGGATGGAATACTCGTCCGCCTTACCGGACTTCATTTCAATGAACGAGGTCATATCCCGCTGCATGTAGTCCAGACGCCCTTGCAAACCCAATGCTTCACAGATGTAAGAGGGTTCCAGCACGGCATCAGTCCTATCGAGCTCATAGCCGGATGCACGGAATGTTTCTGTCACCGTCCGGTGGATATTGTCGAAATGGCGCTTGCAATCGGAAAAGAATTCAGCTTCCTTTTCCCGGTCGCGCAGGTCGGCACATGCTGCCAGCTCGATGGGATAAGAACGGAAGGCCTTCTTCATGCATGCCAAATAATCGGGTGCCTCCTTGGCATGAATCCATTCGTCCAGAAAGAGGTTAGCAATATTACCCAACAGTAACGGACGGGTATTGTCTGGCAACTGGAGCCGTGCCAGGATATAATTGGCAGGATGATGCCCGTAATCCTTGAAGCATTCGGCAAGCGAACTGATGTCTATCAAGTAATCGGGCTCAAGTATAATAAAGGAAGGGGTGAGTATGCCGACTTCGTCCACCGTAACATCCAGCAGATTGACCTGGGCATGCCGCCACAGAATCCGGCAGGTTTCTGCAAACTCTTCATTAATCTGAGGTACATTATAACGGACACGCAACGGCTCATCGGCTACAGTGTCTACGGGCAGTACATATAAATAAGTATCATCGGCATACTGAAAACAGACGCGCATGCGCTTTATCCGTTCTTTGGCGGGCGGTGCCACTATATAGGTGGCATCCGCACGAGGTAGCAGGCGATAAAGTTCGGCAGGTATCTCCTCCCCCGTCAAGCGCTTGACAAAGAATGCCAGTGTCTTGGCATCACGCAACAACTGTTCACGTTGCGGTTCCGCCTGGCGGTTCAGAATAGCATTGGAGGTCAGCCGGAAGGTATGCAGACGGTTCTGTTCCACGGTGGAAAGTCCGGCCTTCGAAGCCACGAAACTGATACGTGCAGAAAGGTCCGTCATCTGCAAGCTGCCGTCGGGCATCTGTGTACGGCACAAACGCTCCAGCAACTCGCGCAATTGCCGATAGGCCACGTCCAAGGAGATTTCCTCAACGTGGCAGGCTTCCAGCAATATACTAAAATATTCCTTTACTTCACAATCCATCATTCCTCTGTCTCCACTTCTTCCGCTTCATCATCAGTCTTTTAATCCTTTATCATCAGGATACTCAACTCATAGAGCAGATAAAGCGGCACCGCCACTACTGTCAAGGTAAACGGGTCACCGGTCGGAGTAATGATGGCCGAGGCAATAACAATGATGACAACAGCATGACGACGGTATTTCCGCAAAAAGGTCTTGTGCACCAGTCCCAGCAGGGAAAGCAGCCATGTCACCAGCGGCAGTTCGAATGCCAGTCCCATGCAAAGCACCAGCATCATGAAATTGTCGATGTACGAGTTCAGGGAAATTTGATTCTCGATGGCTGCGCTCAATTGATAAGTGAAAAGGAAACGCAATGTCAGCGGATAGACCATAAAATACCCCAGCAACACACCGATGAAGAACATCACCGTACCTATACCCAGCGCTTTCCTCACCCCTTTACGCTCGTTTGGATAGAGTGCAGGGCTTACAAAGCGCCAGATTTCATAGAAAATATAAGGAGCAGCCGTTACCACCGACATCCAGAAAGCGGTAGACATGTGGACAAAGAACGGTGCGGCAAGATTGATATTGACGAGCTTCACATGAAACTCCTGGGTAAAGAATTCATCCTGCAAGTCCAGTCTCTGCCCTATCCAGCGCAGCAAGTCATAGAAAATGAAGTCGTTATGGCAAGGAGCCAATATCACATTGTCAAACAGATAAGGCATGGCAATAAAATAACCGATAGCCAATACAAACCACACACCGAGTACACGAAACAACACTCGGCGCAACTCGTCCAAGTGGTCCCAAAAGGTTAGTTCTTTTTCTGACATAAAGGGATTTACTATTTGACAATTTACTATTTACTATTTGGGCTGCGCTGCGGGGATTTACTATTTGACAATTTACTATTTGGGCTGCGCTGTGGAAAAGGCAACAAGCCTACCCATACTCCTGAACTTCTCAGAGTATCAAATAGTAAATAGTAAATTGTCAAATAGTAAATACTCTTGTTCCTTTATTTCTTTTCAGCCGGTTTATCCAAATCTTCCTGAGCCTTGTTTATCTCTTCTTTGGCTTCATTCACACCATCCTTGAAGCTCTTCACTCCTTTGCCCAAACCACGCATCAATTCGGGAATTTTCTTACCACCAAACAACAGCAAGATGACCAATGCAATAATTATCCATTCGGAACCGCTGGGCAGAAAGCCTAATAAAAGTAAGTTTGTCATAGTTATATCTGATTAATTATAGTGCAAAGATAGGAAAATTAAGGATTAGGGATTAAGGATTAAGGATTAATTTTATCGCAATCCCTAATCCCTAATCCCTGCCCCCTATCTTCAGTCTTGATAATAAATACGTTTTACCCGTGTAGAAACGCTTGTCAACACCTCATAAGGAATAGTTTCGAGTACATCGGAAAGAACGGTTATAGGCAGATGGTCACCAAAAATTTCCACACTGTCACCCTCCTTGCAATCGATGTCCGTCACGTCAATCATACAGACATCCATGCAGATATTCCCTACATAGGCTGCCCGTTGGCCGTTTACAAGACAATAGGCATGTCCATTTCCAAGATGGCGGTTCAGGCCGTCGGCGTAACCGATGGGAAGAGCCGCTATACGCGACGGACGGGTGAGATGCCCTTTCCGGCTATACCCCACCGTATCCTCTTCGGGAACATCACGTATCTGGAGGATGGTAGTCTTCAACGTGCTCACATTATTCATAATGGAATTGTCTATGGGATTGACACCATAGAGGCCGATACCCAGGCGCACCATATCGAATTGCGCCCCAGGGAAACGCTCGATACCTGCGGAATTGCAGATATGGCGAAGTATCTTATGCGGAAAAGCCTCCTGCAATTCCATGGACGCTTTCTCGAACATTTCTATCTGCCGGCGTGTAAAACTGTCGAATTGTTGCGAATCGCTCCCTACCAAATGCGAGAAGACGGAACGGGCAATCACGGCATTCTGTCCCTTCAGCCGCTCTATCAGCCGGGGCATGTCCTCCGGAGCAAACCCCAGGCGGTGCATACCGGTATCCAGCTTTATGTGGATGGGGAAGTTTGTGATACCTTCCTTTTCCGCTTCTTTAATCAAAGCGTCCAGCAGATGGAAGCTATATACTTCGGGTTCCAGCTTGTAATCGAACATGGTCTTGAAAGCAGTCATCTCAGGATTCATGATAATGATGTTCGCAGTGATACCCGCTTTACGGAGTTCGGAGCCTTCGTCGGCAACCGCCACGGCAAGATAATCGACATGATGTTCCTGCAAGGTCTTGGCTATCTCGTAAGAACCTGCACCGTAAGCGGAGGCTTTCACCATGCAGACCATCTTTGTTTCCGGCTTCAGCTTGCCACGATAATAGTTCAGATTGGCAATCATCGCTCCAAGATTAACCTCCAGAATGGTTTCGTGCACCTTCTTCTCCAATACTTCCGTCAAGGAGTCAAAACCGAACTTACGTGCACCCTTAATCAGAATTATTTCGTTTTCAAGGCGAAGTTCCCCACGCTGAATGGCACGTATCAAGGCCGCTGTATCCGGATAAAAGGTCTTCTCTATATTAAAGCGTGCAGCGCAGGAAGATATTTCATTTCCTACACCTATGATGCGTTCAATGCCACGGCTGTTTACCAGCTGTGCCACTTGTCGGTAAAGTGTCGGCGTGTTCTGACCGGTCTCCAATATATCCGAAAGAACCAAAGTCCGCCTCAATCCCTTACTTTGCGAACGGCGGTAAAGAAAATCGAGTGCAATATCCAATGAGCCAAGGTCAGAATTATAACTGTCGTTAATCAACAGACAGTTGTTTTTTCCCTCCTTGACTTCCAGCCGCATGGCGATGGGTTCCAGCCTTGCCATACGTTCTGTAATCTGTTCGGCAGGAAGCATCAGATAGAGGCATGCGGCCAGGCAGTTCAGCGAATTCTCGATGGAAGCATCATCTATGAACGGTAGAGTAAACGTATTGTCCATATCCAGATAGCGATAGGAAATGACAGTACAGTCATCCCGTTTCTCCACTTTACTTATATATAGAGGACGTTCCATATCTTTCCGGCTCCACGCAATCTCACGTGCAGACAGCATGGACTTCGCCACACAGTTGCTGACGAACTCATCGTCACCATTATAAATCACTACATCACAATTCTTGAAAAGCGTCAGCTTCTCCATGCATTTCTCCTGCAACGAGAAGAAATTTTCCTGGTGAGCCCCTCCTATATTGGTCAGGATGCCTATGGTAGGCTTGATGATGTTCTGCAAAGCACGCATTTCCCCCGGCTCGGAAATACCGGCTTCAAAAATAGCAAGTTCGGACTGTTCGTTCATCTGCCACACAGACAAAGGCACTCCAATCTGGGAGTTATAACTGCGGGGAGAACGGATAATGGCACGTTCCGGACTGAGCAACTGGTGCAGCCATTCTTTCACAACGGTCTTGCCGTTGCTTCCCGTAATACCGATGACCGGTATCTGGAACTGGTTCCGATGCTGTTCCGCCAGTTTTTGCAGGGCTTTCAGCGGGTTGGGAACAATGAGATAATTGACAATTGACTGCGCATCATCACGCTGCATAGCATTGTCAATTGTCAATTGTCCATTGTCCATTAATCTAAAGCTTTCTTCGCTAAGCACAAAATTACGTACTCCACGGGCATATAAATCTGTAATATAGCGCGCACCGTCATTCCTCTTGGTGGTCAAGGCAAAGAATAATGTTTCCTCAGGAAAATTCAGGGAACGGCTGTCAGTGAGCAGCCAGTCTATGGTAGCCGGCGCGTTTCCCATACGCCGTGCGCCAATACTTTCGGTTATGCTTTCAATCGAATACGACATATTTCTCTCTCTTTTTGGAAATCTAAGTACGGGTATTTTCCGTTAAGTTGGTCTATTTTTAACACAATTTGTCCTAAAAAACGCTTATACTCTTCTGAAGCGGGATAAAATGGCTTATGTGACAACATCTTACGGATATTTTCACTTTCTTCCATAATCCGTAACGCATCGGCAGAGATGCACGACCGGGTAAACCGTTCCCAGACATAGCGAATGGCCGTTTCGGAAGGATGCACCATGTCTTCTGCATAGAAGCGATAGTCACGAAGCTCGTCGAGCAGCAGCTCATAAGCCGGAAAATAGAAAACATGTTCCGGGAAAGTGGCTTGCAACTGGTTCACGGCAAGTAGCAGGGTAGCTTTACTGAGCTGGTTGGCATGCATTCCGTCACGTACGTGGCGGATGGGGCTGACGGTGAACAATACTTTCAGCCGGGGAATCCGCGCCAGCAAGCCAGAAAGCAAAGAGGTGTAGTCAGATACTATTTCACAGACAGAAAGCATACGGCGGGTAAAGCAGGACTCAGGTTGCTTATGACAATTGGCAACTACAGTTCCCGTCTTTTTATTTTCATAAACCCAGGCAGATCCGAAAGTCAGCAGCAGACAATCCAACCGGTCCAGCCTTTCATGGGCGCTTTTCAAACGCCCGTTAATACCTGCCAATGTTTCCTCTGCAGAGACTGAGGAAAAACTACCATGATGCATGGCACTATGCCAAAGTTCATGAAAGAGGAAAATATCGTTTTCATTGTAGCATCTGCCCGCAATGATTTCACGCAATGCCGCAGAAATGGAAAACGGATTATAAAGCACACCATAAGGATTGACGTCACAACGGAACTTGGCATCCACCAGCCTTTGCCCCATCTCGGACGCAAAACAAGAACCCATCAGCAACAGATTATTCTCTTGCGAAAGAAGGGGCATACTGGAAACTACTTCTACAGGCGTATAAAGATTCATAAGTTCGAAATAAATAAACCATTCACTTTCTCAGAAAAAATGATGTACCAACTGCTTGCTACGCCACAAAGATAGTAAATTTCAATATATAACGGTCGAAACATAAAAAGGCAGGTGATATAACCTTTCATTATATCATCTGCCTTAAATAAAAATACTATATATTCTATTAATACCAATTAGCCGTAGGATCAGCCACCCAATCTGCAAAACCTGGATATTTATCATTAATATCCTGACGTTCAGCAGTCCATTCATATCTTGTCTCTACACGTATCTTCTGCGGAGCTTTGCCAATCTCTGCTTTCAGTGTATATACTTCAGCATTTTGGCCTTCCACTTTGATATTTACGGCACCGGTACCGTTAACTCTGTACATCACCGGAGCCTTAGTTGCCCCAGCATCCGTATTTACCATTGTAGTATTAGAAACACCAAAGAGTTCATGAACTTCACGGCTATCACCGCCTACCTCAATATACAAAGGCAAAGTACCACCCGCAGCCTGCAGGGTAATGATAGTTGCTCCCCCATTGGTCGCTACATCAAACACGACATCGTTGAAGTCAAAATCATCACTGTCTCCAAGGTCTTCTGCTATGATTCTGTACGCATTCGTATATACGGCCGGAGAGATTTTCACAATCCAATCACTATAATACCCATCTGCAGCCACTTGTTGATTTGGGTTCTGTCCGGTAGCTTCAAAGTCAAATCCCACATAATAAGCACCCTCAATATATTGTATAGTATAATTATAGTGCATTTTACCATCCAGAGAAGCCCTATAACCAAAAGAAGACGTTCCACTATTCTGCATTAGCATTATAGCCCCCTCAGTAGCATTAAAATTATTGATATGGTCATCTGATGCCGCAACCAAAAAATCCATATTAGAGTGTGAGCCACTTACATGTTGAACAAAAAAGTCGGTCCAATCCCCCCCAATGGATTGTGGATTCCGATATGTTTTAAACCATTCCGTAACCACTTCTTTTTCTGTAGCCGTAACACTCCCCGGTACTTCCGTAAAATCTTTCCATTGATTGCTATTAGTGTTAGCAACACGCGTTGTCGGTGTTACCCCAAATCCCCAATCCTGATCAACTGCAATTTCTCCATACCTCTGCACAAAAGCCGATGCATACTGTGCCTCTTTCTTAGCTGCCGCCTTTTCCGGGTTGAACAGATCGCTATCAGAACCGCAAGCGGAAAAAACCACTACGCCCATAATAGCCAAAACTTTAAAGTCAAGCTTTTTCTTCATATCATTCATTGTTTATTCATTTAACAATTCGTGATTACACCCCATTCCGACACATATTACAACCAAGAATACCATCACATACAATTCAGAATTGTATAACATATTGATAAACAGGACATATTCCACTTCGCAATATATATAATATTATATCAACAACAACCAAAGCTTCTAAAAAGTTGCAATAAATAATTTATAAAATTGCATTTTTCAACAA
>X301_European_Hare__coassemble_1265_pt1 | contig 14463 bp, 17 predicted proteins | sample X301_European_Hare__metabat2_high_PE_019 | metagenome-assembled genome bin X301_European_Hare
TCATCAGCCAGAGCGGCACGGTAGAAGAGACGAGCCATTACTATCCTTTCGGCGGGGTATTTGCAAGTGCAGGCAATGTTCAGCCTTACAAGTACAACGGTAAGGAGCTTGATACGAAGAAGGGTTTGAATTGGTATGATTATGGGGCGAGGCATTATGATGCGGTGTTGGGAAGGTTTATAACGGTTGATGCTTTATATGACAAACATTTTAAAGTATCTCCTTATGTCTATTGTGGAAATGAGCCTGTCGGTCGCATTGATCCGGATGGAAATGATTGGCGCGTGCAAACCCATTATAATCGTGAAACGGATAAGATAGAATATAAAATTACGGTAAGAGCGGCTTTGATAAATAATTCTAATAATAAGGAGCTTGATATAAAGACTTTGGCTGGACAAATAGTAGAGCAAGTGAATGCCGCATATACGATTTCAGGTGATGACTTTGTTTCGACTATGGATATGCAATTGAGAACTGTCAACTCGGTGGATGATATAAAGGACACTGAACACGTTTTGCAGATTGTTGATCAAGATATGTTGACAAAAACGGATAAAAGTGTAGTTATGGCTGAGACTTATAAAAATAGTCTGGATGTGAAAATAGGAACGAAAGCGGTTTCTAATATGTTGAACAATGATGATAACCGGACTTTTGCTCACGAACTTGGTCATTCAGGAGGATTGGGGCATACAATGAATGTGGAAAACTTGATGACACAGAAAAAAGTTATTCAAGATTTTGATGGAGATTATCTTAAAGCAACTCAGTTAAACCGTTCTCAGATACAAACAGTCCGAGATAATTATATCCATAACAAGTTGAATAGGCATATTCCTAACTGGAGGCAAAAACTTAAAAGAAGGCAGTAATATGAAGACACGTATATTTATTTTTATAATCATACTTGCCATGCTGGTGGCGTGCATTGGTCATTTGGACTCAGAGAATGATTTCATGATTCGAGTAGGTACTGGTTTTAAGGAGCGTACCGGTAAAGATTATATCCAATGTTGGGTGAATGACAGCCTTGTTTTTAATGGACTGTATGTGAACAAGACGGATGACCAAATATTGGACTACCATGAAGATTGGCTTGGAATGGAAATCACCCGTTTCGATAAAAGCGGATATGATAGTTTAAAAATAAAGATACGTGTCACATCTCTGGATACGGTATTATATTGTGGAAAAAGGGTCATAGATAGTACGTTCCGATACCGGATTGATAATATTCCCAATATTGTAATTTCATGTAGCTCCAACGGTGGTATTTTGTTGTGGGATACTTTACGTACACCTGATTATTTTTGGCTCGAATATTGATATATTAAGAATCTCTGATTCTATAATCTAAACAATTCCCTGCTTATGTTGGATGTAAGCAGGGAATTTCATATAGGAGCATGCTGACTTGGAGCGGTACGCTTTCCGTTACCGGTACGACGTGACATCCACGGTCTATACCTTTACGGACAAGCCTGCCACGGTGACGCATACGCACACGGCAAGCGGGAAGGACAGCCGGACGGAAGCATACACTTACAGCTATGACCATGCGGACAGGCTCTCCAAGGTGGAGCATACATTGGGAGGGGCGAAGGTGACGCTTGCTGCCTATGCTTATGATAACCTTGGTCGTCTGCAATCGAAGTCGCTGCACGGCTCCGACGCGGACAGGCAGGCTTACGCCTATAATGTACGCGGCTGGCTGACGGGCATCAGCGGAACGAAGTTCACGCAGAATCTGTATTATAACACCGGCAACGGGCCTGCCAAGTATAACGGCAGCATCAGCAGCATGACGTGGAAGGCAGGAACGGCAAGCACCGTCCGCGGCTACAAGTCCACTTATGACGGACTGGACCGTCTGCTGAATGCTACTTATGGCGAGACAGCAGGCATCAGCACGAACGCCAACCGCTTTTCGGAGAACGTTACGGGGTATGACAAGAACGGCAATATCAAGGGATTGCAGCGTTATGGCCAGACTGGTGCCAGTGCCTACGGCCTGCTTGATAATCTGACTTTCACCCTGAACGGCAATCAGTTGAGCCGTGTGGAGGATGCCGTGAGTACCGCGGCATACGGTACAAACACTGCCTTTGTGAACGGTGCAAGCGCTGCAGGGGAGTATGCCTACGATGTCAATGGTAATTTAACGAAAGATTTGAATAAGGGAATTGCCGATATTCAATATAATGTATTAAATTTGCCCAGTACGGTATCGTTCAGTGATGGTAGCACGATTACCTATACTTATGGTGCTGACGGCACGAAACTGAGAACAGTCCATAAGATAGGTAGTACAACCACAACGACTGACTACTGCGGTAATGTGATCTATGAAAACGGTACTCAGAAGTTGTTGCTCACCGAAGAGGGTTACATCAACCTGACCGGTACCCAGCAGTATCATTACTATCTGAAGGACCATCAAGGTAACAACCGTGTAGTAATCAACCAGTCAGGTACTGTGGAGGAAACGAACCATTACTACCCTTTCGGTGGTGTGTTTGGCACTGCAGGCAATACCTAGCCTTACAAGTATAACGGTAAGGAGCTTGATACGAAGAAGGGTTTGAACTGGTATGATTATGGGGCGAGACATTATGATGCTGCGTTGGGAAGGTTTACGACGAATGACCCGTTGGCGGAGAAATATTATTCGATGAGTCCGTATACTTATTGTGCCGATAATCCGGTAAAGTTCATAGACCCAAATGGTATGGAATATGCTCCTGGTGATCTGTTTAAGACTAAAAGAGCAGCAGCTAAAGATTGGGGTATGTATTATAATGGTGCATCTATTATACGTAAACGTGAAATGGGCTCTTCTATTTATGAAGTTAAGCAAAAGGGAAAGCTAAAGGGATATTCTTATAGTGCAGCCAATGAAGGAGAGCACAGCGTATCTATAAGCTTACCTCCTAACGGTGAGAGATTTGTAGGATCGATTCATTCGCATGGAGACGCGGACGCAGAGCATATAAATAATAAATTCTCAAAAGCTGATATAAAATATATTGAGAAAACAAAAGAAAATGGTTATTTGGCTACGCCGAGTGGCGATTTGTTAGAATATAATCCTTATAGTAAGAAAACATCAATAGTGACTAGTGATCTTCCTAGTGATCCCAAAGATCCTAAACGAAAGAATAATATTAATCCGAAAGATATTCCTGCTGAAAAGGGTAAACAAAGAATGAAAGAATTGCTACAAAAGCCAGATTTAAACATTCCTGTTAGCCAGAGAGAACATATTCATTGGGTATTTTAAAAAGATAGCAATATGTATAGGACTTATTTTTTTGCTTTAATGCTATTTGCGATGTCATGTACAAACAGTACATCGAAGGTCGGAGAAGATCAACAATCATCTCAACAGATTGAGTATGTAATGAATGATAGTCTCTCAACAGATTTTTATACTGATATGAAAAGCTATGTTCCTGCAGAGGGATTTATACCTACAGCGGATATTGCAGTAAAGATAGCGGAATGCGTACTATTGGAAATTTATGGAAAGGAAAGTATAGAGAAAGAAAAACCTTTTTCTGTTAACTTGGTAAATGGAATATGGGTAATAGAAGGGCATATTCCTAATGGAAATGATAGTGCGCTGACTTTCTGTGGACAATCTTATGTGGAAATAAGAAAAAGTAATGGTGAGATTATAAAGCTTTTGCATACTAAATAAAAAATATTACTCTAATATAAGTTGCCTTTTTTCAATGAGATTTATTTAATTACTATCCTAACATCAGATATGCTATATCTTGTATGTTAGGATAGTTTTTTAGGTCTATCAAATGATGTAGGTCATGCAGGACTACATCCGTACTCTCCGGATGCTTAACAGCACGGGCACTTCCTATCTGGATAACATTTCCTATATGTATTATTTGTACGACAGTCTGGGACGGCTGACCCTGCAGGGGGGAATCCTTCTTCCAGTCCTACCGTGCTTGTGCAGAACAACTTGCTCAGTGGTTACGACATCACAAGTACGGTTTATACTTTCTCCAACAAGCCGTCTGGTGTGACACATACACATACTGCCAGCGGAAAGACCACGCGCACGGAAGTATATACCTATACCTACGACCATGCGGACAGAATAAGCAAAGTGCAGCATAGTCTTGGCAGTACTGCGATTACTCTGTACGATGCGACTTATGACAACTTCGGTCGTTTACTGACCAAGCAGTATCACGGTACGAGCACCAACAAGCTGACTTATACCTACAACCTGCGTAGCTGGCTGACGGGAATCAGCGGCACACGCTTCACGCAGAACCTGTACTACAACACGGGTGTAGGTACTGCGAAGTACAACGGCAGCATCAGCAGCATGACCTGGAAGTCCGGGAACGAAAGTACAGTCCGTGGTTACAAATTCACTTATGACGGTCTTGACCGGATGCTGAACGCTACCTATGGCGAGACAGCAAGTATCAGCACAAATGCGAATCGCTTCTCAGAGAACGTTACGGGTTATGACAAGAACGGTAACATCAAGAGTTTGCAACGTTATGGTCAGACTGGTGCCAGTGCCTACGGCCTGCTTGATAACCTGACTTACACATTGACCGGTAATCAGTTGAGCTGTGTGGAGGATGCGGTGAGTACCGCTGCATACGGTACAAACACTGCCTTTGTGAACGGTGCAAGCGCCGCAGGGGAGTATGCCTACGATGTCAATGGTAATTTAACGAAAGATTTGAATAAGGGAATTGCCGATATTCAATATAATGTATTAAATTTGCCCAGTACGGTATCGTTCAGTGATGGTAGCACGATTACCTATACTTATGGTGCTGACGGCACGAAACTGAGAACAGTCCATAAGATAGGCAGTACAACCACAACGACTAACTATTGCGGTAATGTGATCTATGAAAACGGTACTCAGAAGTTGTTACTCACAGAAGAGGGTTACATCAACCTGGCCGGTACCCAGCAGTATCATTACTATCTGAAGGACCATCAAGGCAACAACCGTGTAGTAATCAACCAGTCAGGTACTGTAGAGGAGACGAATCATTACTATCCTTTCGGCGGTGTTTTTGGCACTACAGGCAATACCCAGCCTTACAAGTATAACGGCAAGGAGTTTGACAATAAGAAGGGTTTGAATTGGTATGATTATGGGGCGAGACATTATGATACGGCGTTAGGAAGGTTTACGACTAATGACAGATTTGCCGAGAAGTATTATTCGATGTCTCCGTATCAGTACGGGGCGAATAGTCCGGTTGTTAATATTGATGTGAATGGAGATAGTATTAGAATTTGCACTGAAACTCAGTCCTTTGGTCACACATGGATTAGTGTTGGTGAAGGATCTAATATGACTGTTTATAGCTACGGACGATACAATGGAACTAATAAAGGGCCAGATAGAAGCTCTAATTCTTTAGGAAATGGTTCCGGTGTTCTTTTAAAGTTAATGGGGGATGAAGCAAAAGCTTACAATGACAAAAAAAGCAGCTGGTGGAATGTCTGTATTTGTAGTAACAGATGTGGCAGATGAAAAAGTTGCTAATATTTTAGACGAAAAGTTTAATATGTCAACTACAATGCCAGATAATCCTAAAAGTGATTATTATAACAGTTCTTCTGCTCGTATTATTGATGAATATAAGCTGACAAGTAATAATTGTACAACAATGGTATATGACGTGTTGAATAAAAGTGGGTCAAATGCTCTGAAAGGGACAAGGCTACAACAAACAAGTAATTTGGGAACATGGACTACTATTCCTATTGTCAACAGATTTGTTCTTCCAATATCAATGCAGAATCATTTAGTGAGAATATCCAAACCAGGAGGTGTAGTTTATAAAACAAGATAGATTATGAAATGGCTTAGAATTGTGTTTGTTGCCACATCAATAATTCTTTCATTATTAATTATATACGCAATTATTAATTGTGAAATTAGTTATAAATATGAGATTGAAAATCGATGTGGGGATAAGATTGATATCTTATGGGTTGAGGAGTGGCTAAAAGAAACGATTAAAGTGTGGAAGTTTTTTCTATGCTATGTAATCATTAATATCTTTTATTTAGTAGCTTCTCTTGTCAATAGCCGTAAATCTTCAAAAGAAAAATGCAGTTTATCATAAACAAACGCAGTCTCTTTTGTATTGATAATTAGGCCGTCTTGCCTTGATATGAATTGACTATTTTTATCGTTATCCTAACATCAGATATCCCATATCTTGCATGTTAGGATATTTTTTTGTCATATAACAGTCATACCATTTCTAATGTTGTAACTATCCTCCGTGCCGGGCTACACCCTTTTTTGCAGATGGCTATACCATCGCATAGAAAGGGTGTAGCCATCCGGAGTAAAAGGTGTAGCCTCGTGAAATGTGTCCTACGAATGCTTTTGGCGGGGATAATAGCGGCTTGCATAGAATCTGTGTTCCTTTGTCCGCGTCTTGTTTTTATACTGCTTCATCCGAAGAAGAAAAGGAAGCGCAAGAATCTACGGTGGCAGATAACATTACCCCGACAGTATAACATATCATATCCGACCATAAAAATCCATGCCCGAAGACCAATGCTCCGAGCGTGGTGTTTCGTATGGCATTCGCCCAATCGACCTGGTATAATTGGCTGATTTCTATGCAATAAGAAAACAGTAAGGAGATTGCGGTCACTTTGAGTATGGATGCCGAAGGGAAGAGAAAGCGTAATCCCCAATAAACCATAGCTGCCCAAAGTGTATCGCCAATATACTCTGCAATAAATTTAGGCAATGCATTGCCATACTTCCGGGAAGCAAGTCCTGCCAATATGATGACGAAAGTGACGGTTAAGTAAATCCAACGTTTGTATTTCACATCATGATGTTTTAGGTCCATTGCAAATTTATGGAAAATTGACAGATATGAGTGAGAAGGAAGAGCTTTTTCGTATTTTTTCCTATCGAACGGTCTGTGTAAGGCTATAAACAGAAAAGCAAATGAAGGGCAATACTATGACACGTATATGGCCAAAAATAACTATTGGTACAGCATGCATGAACTGAGCCGCATGGACGATGAAACAGGCGACCCCTTGCCGGGTGACCGGAGACTTGCACCTATTCCCGTCGGATTTACCGTTCGGAGCGGTGGCACCCAATGGCTGTTCGAGAACAGCGTCCGCACCACAAATCCGGAAGAACTTTGGAAATAAGACTCTCTTGTTTCAAATCTCCCCGAAATCATGTACCTTTGTGGCGATACCTAAAAAAGGGTGTGGCAAGATGATGAACAAGATAAATTCCGTATGCGTATATTGTGCTTCGAGCACAAAGATAGATTCCGTTTATTTCGATGCAGCCCGTGAGCTGGGCGCTTTGCTGGGGCAGCGGCAAATTCGCCTGATTAATGGTGCGGGAAATATGGGACTGATGTCCGCTGTGTCCGATGCGGCACTCCGGGCAGGGGGAGAGGTGACGGGCGTCATTCCCCGCTTCATGGTGGAGCAGGGATGGCATCACACCGGACTTACCCAACTCGTGGAAGTGGAAAGCATGCACCAGCGGAAAAAGACAATGGCCGACCTGAGCGATGCCGTCATCGCCCTGCCCGGTGGTTGCGGCACCCTGGAAGAACTGCTGGAAATCATCACTTGGAAGCAACTCGGACTGTATCTGAACCCGATTGTGATACTGAATGTCAAGAACTATTTCGACCCTCTGCTCGATATGCTCCGGCAGGCAGTGGACGAAAACTTCATGCGCGTGCAGCACGGTGCCATCTGGCATGTGGCTCAGACGCCGCAGGAAGCCGTGGAACTGATACATACCACTCCCTTGTGGGACGCCTCCATCCGTAAATTCGCTGCAATATGATAGGACTGTTGATGGCTTGTGCAGTAGTGGGGACGGAGGGGATTCCTATCCCATATTCTCCGAGAATGGATGATGGCATCACCGTGGTTCTTTTGTGCTGTTTCTTTCTGTCGGCCTATGTTTTGTCACGCAGCCGCAAGTTCCTGCTGCAGCTGGTGAAGGATTTCCTGCTTCATCGCGAACGTACCAGCATATTTGCCACTTCCACAGCCGCCGATATGCGCTATCTGCTGTTGCTCATCCTGCAAACCTGCATCCTTGTGGGTGTCTGTATCTTCAGCTACTTCAATGATATACAGCCGGAATTGGTACACCATGTGCCGCCGGGATTTCTGCTGGGGATTTACATCGGTGTGTGTCTCCTCTATTTGTGCTTGAAGTGGATGCTCTACTCTTTTCTGGGTTGGATTTTTTTTGACGAAAGTGTTACAACACTATGGCTTGAGTCCTATTCTACGCTACTTTATTACTTGGGATTCGCCCTTTTCCCGTTTGCTCTGTTCATAGTCTATTTTGATTTGAGTTTGCAGCTGACGATAATAATAGGATTGATTTTAGCCTTTTTTGCTAAAATATTGATGTTATACAAGTGGTTAAAGCTTTTTTGTGGTAATTTATATGGCGGTTTGCTTTTAATTGTGTACTTTTGTGCCCTTGAAATCATGCCTTGTTTTGTGTTATATCAAGGCGTGACGCAGCTAAACGATTATTTGATAATAAAATTTTAGGACGTTGAAAATTAAGAAAGTACTTGTGTCGCAGCCGAAACCGGCATCAGAGAAATCTCCTTACTACGACATCGCCGAGAAGTATGGTGTGAAAATAGATTTTCGCCCATTTATCAAAGTGGAGAGCCTTTCAGCGAAAGAGTTCAGACAACAGAAAATTTCGGTCTTGGATCATACTGCCGTTATTTTTACTTCGCGTCATGCTATTGATCATTTCTTCCACTTGTGTACAGAATTGCGTGTGACAATTCCCGAAACAATGAAGTATTTCTGCGTGACGGAGGCCGTTGCTCTGTATATCCAAAAGTATGTGCAGTATCGTAAGCGTAAGATTTTCTTCGGAAACACCGGGAAGATTGACGATTTGATACCTTCCATTGTTAAGCATAAGACTGAAAAGTACTTGGTACCAATGTCGGATGTACACAATGATGACGTGAAGAATCTGCTGGATAAGAATAAGATTCAGCACACGGAAGCTGTCATGTACCGTACTGTCAGCAATGACTTTGCTGCAGATGAGGCTTTTGATTATGACATGCTGGTGTTCTTCAGTCCGGCAGGCATCAGTGCCTTGAAGAAGAATTTCCCTGATTTTGACCAGAAGGAAATCAAGATCGGAACATTCGGCTCTACCACTGCCCAGGCAGTCCGTGATGCCGGACTTCGTCTTGACCTGGAAGCTCCCAGCGTGCAGGCACCCTCAATGACGGCGGCGCTTGACATGTTTATCAAGGAGAATAATAAAGGAAAGTAAAAAGAGTTATGAGTTATAAGTTATGAGTGATTTGCTTATAGCTTGTAGGCATAACAATGGATTTATAAAATTGAGCTACAAGTGGTTGTGCTTTTATGTCGCCAGGTACTTGTAGCTCGTTTTTGTATCGCCCCATAACTTATCACTCATAACTCATCACCCATCACTCATAACTTATAACTCATCACCCCATGCCAAATACCTTGCGTAAGTCCGAACGGTTGGACAAGAAGAAAGTGATAGAGAAGATGTTTGCGGGCGGCTCACGCTCGTTTTCGGTTTTCCCTTTGCGTGTGGTGTATCTGCCGGTGGAGGAGCTGGAGGCACCCGTTTCCATTCTTGTAAGTGTTTCGAAACGCCGTTTCAAGCGGGCGGTGAAGCGCAACCGCGTGAAACGCCAGATACGTGAAGCCTACCGCATGAACAAACACGGACTGCTGGCCGTGCTGACGGAAAAAAAGTGCCGTCTGGCCGTGGCCTTTATCTATCTTTCGGACCAGTTGGTAGACTCTTCTGTCATTGAGGACCGTATGAAGACAGCTTTGGCACGCATTGCCGAGAAGGTAGCGGCAAATGCTGAAGCCGAGCAAACTCCGCAGGTGTCATGAAGCGTCTGCTTTCATATCTGCTGCTGCTTCCCATCTATTTCTATCAGAAGTGCATATCGCCCATGATAGGGCCTTCATGCCGTTTTACCCCCACTTGTTCGCAATATGCGGTGGAGGCCATCAAGAAACACGGACCTTTCAAGGGGTTTTGTCTGGCAGTCAGGCGCATTCTGCGCTGCCATCCCTGGGGAGGTTCCGGATATGATCCCGTTCCATGAATATTCCAGTTGACATACATACACACCGGCTTCCGCAAGTACCCGGAACTGCCATTGCAAATTGCTATCCCGAAACGTTCTCTCCACAGAGCGGCGGATGGTATTCGGTGGGGATACATCCCTGGCATATAGGTCGGAGTGGAGGTGAACACTCAGGAGTTGAAGGTGCTGTGGCTAGCAGGGTGTGCGGCCTGGAGGAGTTAGTGCGCCATCCCCAAGTGCTTGCCGTGGGCGAAGCCGGGCTGGACAAGCTGGCAGATGCTCCGATGGATTTGCAGGTGGAAGTGTTCAGACGCCAGGCATGTTTGGCAGAGGAAGTGGGAAAGCCGCTGGTGATTCATCTGGTGAAGGCGGTCGATGAACTGCTGAAGGTGAAGCGGGACTTGCGCCCGTCGAATCCGTGGATAATACATGGTTTCCGTGGCAAGGCAGCGCTGGCGGAGGAATATCTGAAACATGGCTTTTATCTTTCATTCGGGGAGAAATACCGGGAAGCGGCCTTGTGCCGGGTGCCTGCCGACCGACTGTTCATCGAAACGGACGAGAGCGGAGTTCCCGTCGGAGAACTGTATGCACGCGCTGCCGCAGTGCGCGGCATCTCTCCCAAGGAGCTTGGAGAAACACTCCGGAGAAATGTCTGCAAAGTCTTTTTTAAACCCTAAGAGTTGTTTCTTCGGATAAAGAGTCGTATTTTTGCGCAGATTAAAATAGGAATCAAACAATTCATAGATAATCACTTAAATAATTAATCAGATAACTTAATCATTCGATGAATTTTGTAGAAGAATTAAGATGGCGTGGCATGCTCCACGATATGATGCCGGGTACGGAAGAACTTCTGGCTAAGGAACAAGTGACTGCATACATTGGTTTCGACCCTACTGCGGACTCTTTGCACATCGGGCACCTTTGCAGTGTGATGATTTTGCGTCACTTCCAGCGTTGCGGACACAAGCCGTTGGCACTGATTGGCGGTGCTACGGGTATGATTGGTGACCCTTCCGGAAAGTCTGCCGAACGCAATCTGCTTACGGAAGAGACGTTGCAGCGCAACCTGGCCGGTATGAAGGCCCAGCTCTCCAAGTTCCTGGATTTTGATTCGGATGCCCCCAACCGTGCCGAGTTGGTGAACAACTACGATTGGATGAAGAACTTCACTTTCCTCGATTTTGCCCGTGAAGTGGGTAAGCACATCACCGTGAACTATATGATGGCGAAAGATTCTGTAAAGAAGCGTCTGAACGGTGAGGCACGTGACGGTCTTTCCTTCACGGAATTCACCTACCAGCTGTTGCAGGGGTACGACTTCCTTCATCTGTATGAAACCAAAGGCTGCAAGCTCCAGATGGGTGGCAGCGACCAGTGGGGTAACATCACCACCGGTGCCGAACTGATTCGCCGTACGAACGGTGGGGAGGTATTTGCACTGACCAGCCCGCTGATTACGAAGGCCGACGGTGGCAAGTTCGGCAAGACAGAGTCCGGAAACATCTGGCTCGACCCACGCTACACTTCTCCATATAAGTTCTACCAGTTCTGGCTGAACGTGAGCGACGAGGATGCCAAACGCTACATCAAGATATTCACCGCACTGTCTAAGGAAGAAATTGACGCTCTGACGGCCGAGCACGAGGCTGCTCCCCATTTGCGCGTCCTTCAGAAGTGCCTGGCGAAGGAAGTGACTATCATGGTTCATTCCGAAGAGGACTATAACGCTGCTGTGGATGCATCCAACATCTTGTTTGGCAATGCAACTTCCGATGCACTGAAGAAGTTGGACGAAGATACGCTGCTGGCTGTGTTCGAGGGTGTTCCCCAGTTCGAAATATCCCGTGATGCACTGGCTGCCGGTGTGAAGGCGGTGGATTTGTTCGTGGATAATGCTGCTGTATTCGCTTCCAAGGGCGAGATGCGTAAGCTGGTGCAGGGCGGTGGCGTTTCTCTGAATAAGGAGAAACTGGCTGCTTTCGACCAGGTGATTACGACAGCCGACCTGCTGGACGAAAAATACCTGCTGGTACAGCGCGGCAAGAAGAATTACTATCTGATTATCGCCAAATAACGGTAGCCTAAAGAGAAGTAATTAAGGAAATGATGCTTCGGCAGTAAAAATAGCCCCGAAATATTTGGATATTTCGGGGCTTCCTTTTATCTTTGCACCGCTTTTTAACAGAAAGCCCTATGTTTGGACTATGGTGTAATGGTAGCACAACAGGTTTTGGTTCTGTTTGTCCAGGTTCGAATCCTGGTAGTCCAACTACGATGCACTAATTGCAGCTAAAAACCCACTAAAATCGCAAGTTTTAGTGGGTTTTTTTGTTATTCTTTCCCCCTCTTGTTGGCACTATAGGTATAGATTTTTTCTTTTTACGAATCTTTGAACGATATTGCTATATAATTGACACAAATTTATACGGTTTCTCCATTTTCTTTTGTTACATTTGCATCGTGTACGCAAACGATGTGTATTTGATGGCTGAAGTTATAACCTATTAAATGTAGTGCAATCATGAAAACGAACTATGAAATTCGCTATGCTGAGCATCCCGATGATGTGAAAAGCTACGATACGAAAAGCATTCGCTGCGATTTCCTTATAGGGAAGGCATTCTCCCAAAATAAAGTTTCCATTGAGTATAAACTACTTGCAAATCGTACATAAATAGAATATCACTTATTTAAACTTAATAATTTAACGTTATGAATCCGTATTTGAATTTTTCTTTGGAAGGTAAAGTAGCCCTTGTTACAGGTGCTTCTTATGGTATCGGTTTTGCTATCGCTTCAGCTTTTGCAGAGCAAGGAGCAACTATCTGTTTCAACGATATCAACCAGGAGTTGGTAGACAAAGGCTTGGCTGCCTATACTGAAAAGGGTATCAAGGCACGCGGTTATGTATGTGATGTGACAGACGAACCTGCTGTTCAGGCCATGGTAGCCCAGATTGAAAAGGAAGTAGGCTCTGTTGATATCCTCGTAAACAATGCCGGCATCATCCGCCGTGTTCCTATGCACGAGATGGAGGCTGCTGACTTCCGTCGTGTAATCGATATCGACCTCAATGCTCCGTTCATTGTATCAAAGGCTGTTCTGCCTGCCATGATGAAGAAGGGCCACGGTAAAATTATCAATATCTGCTCTATGATGTCCGAACTGGGTCGTGAGACTGTGTCGGCCTATGCCGCTGCCAAGGGTGGCTTGAAGATGCTGACTCGCAACATCTGCTCTGAATATGGTGAATATAACATCCAATGTAACGGTATCGGTCCGGGTTACATCGCTACCCCGCAGACTGCTCCGCTGCGTGAAAAGCAGGCCGACGGTAGCCGTCACCCGTTCGACTCGTTCATCTGCGCCAAGACTCCGGCAGGCCGCTGGCTGGCTCCGGAAGAACTTACCGGTCCGGCAGTGTTCCTGGCATCGGAAGCCTCTAATGCGGTAAACGGTCACATCCTCTATGTAGACGGAGGTATCTTGGCTTATATCGGAAAGCAACCGAAATAAATTTAAGGATAATTGAGAAGGTGATAAAGTGGCAGGATAATGTCACTTGTCACCTTTTTCTTTTGGGCGCGGATTACGCGGATTTCGCGGAAAGGATAAGGAAAATCCGTATAATCCGCGCCTAAAAGAAAGTTATACAACTGATTAGGAAAAAGCAATGATTATATGAGAAACTTTCTTTTATTATGTATGGCGGCCCTCTGCTGTATTGCTTGCAACGACAGCAAGACAGTGACCGTTACGGTAACCAATCCGTTGGCGATGGACCGTTCCGATGAGATGGTAGAGGTGTCCATGACCGAAATCTCGAACCGTCTGAACCTGGCGGACACCGCACAGATTGTGGTGCTGAATGTCGAAGGGGAGCAAGTCCCCTATCAAGTGACCTACGATGACAAACTAATCTTCCCCGCTACGGTAGCCGCCAACGCATCGACTGCATATACCATCCAGGCAGGCACTCCCGTAGATGTGGAGGTAAGGGCTTGTGGGCGGCAGTATCCCGAACGTCTGGACGACATGGCCTGGGAGAACGACCTGGTGGGCTTCCGTGCCTACGGTCCTGCATTGCAGGCAAGGGGTGAGCGCGGTTTCGGCTACGACCTGTTCACGAAGCGCGGTACTGCTGCACCGGTGCTGGAAGACATGTATGCCAAGGAGCTGGATGCGGACTCATGGAAGCAGGTGAACGCACTGCGCAAGACCGACCCGAAGGCAGCTGAAGAGCTGGTGCGCACGTTCTCCTATCATATAGACCACGGTTATGGCATGGACTGCTATGCGGTAG
>X301_European_Hare__coassemble_1329_pt1 | contig 13482 bp, 10 predicted proteins | sample X301_European_Hare__metabat2_high_PE_019 | metagenome-assembled genome bin X301_European_Hare
ATGTTGCCCTCTGTATTTACGATAAACTGTATGGTAACTCTTCCCTGAATCTTAGCTTTCTGTGCTGCTACCGGATATTTGATGTTTTTGCCGATGAATTCCATCATTGCGGGCATGCCGCCGGGATATTCGGGCATTTGTTCTACGACTTCAAAAACGGTTGCCTCTTCCGGGTAGGTAGCTTCTTCGGGATCATAACCCACTACCACCATTTCATCTATCTTGTTTTCAATGGGAGCATACTTCACCGGGGTCTTGTCTTCTGTCAAGCGGAACATCACTGGTACCGTAAATCTTACGCGTACTGCTTCTCCGCGTTGTGTACCGGGTTTCCATTTAGGCATGGCACTGATGACGCGAATGGCTTCTTTATCCAATTCCGGGTCAATGCCGCGCAATATTTTCACATTGGTAATACTGCCATCCTTCTCCACAACAAATTGCACGGTAACCCGTCCTTGCGTACCTTTCTTCATGGCTGCTTCCGGATATTTGATGTTCTTGCTCAAGTATTCCATTAGTGCAGACATGCCTCCACCAGTGAATTCGGGCATGTGTTCCACTACCTCGAAAATCGGATTGTCGAGAGTATCCTTGTCCACTACCTTTCCTTTGTAAGTCACAGCTTTCGTGTCTTGTTCCGGTTGGGGAGCTGCTTGAGGGTCTTGAACTTCCGGTGCTGGTTGTTCGGTTTTTGGATCTACGGCCTCTATGACTTCCGCTGCAATCTTCTTTGTGGTACGCGCCACTGCTTCGATATTGCTGATAATCATAAGTAAGGCTGCCAAGGGAAGGAACATCAGATATTTGGTCCTTCCTATTCCTTTTGTTCTCTTTTTGTTCATCATTTTGATGCGTTTTTTTAAAGGTAAAACATTGAAACTGTTATAGATAGTTGCTGCAGCCTTTTGATGTGACAATCCTAGCAGATGGTACTGGTAGGTTTTGGAGTCATAGCCGTTCTCCAATACGCGGGCATCGGCCATATATTCCAGATTGGTGCGGATTTCCCGTTTCATGAGCCAGGCAAAGGGATTGCACCAGCAAAAAATGCACACTAGTTCACTGATGATGACATCAATGGAGTGCCATTGCCGGGCGTGTGTCTGCTCATGGGTCAATATTTCGTTGAATTCCTCTTCCGTATGCGAGGACGGATGGATAAAAATCCAGTGGAAAAAGGAGAAAGGCCCGTCTGCTTTGGGAAGCAGATGTATATTTGTGTTGCCTATTTGTACCTTGCGGCATCGGCATGCCAGGTGGATGATGCCCGCCAGTTGCATGATGAGGCGTATCATCAGCAATGCCACTATTCCCCAATAGGCGATATTGGCATATTCTGAAAGGATGCTTTTCCAGTCGGTCGGAGCCGCTTCGGTGCCTACTGTGAGTTCCGGCAGTACAACGCTGGCATAGAGGTCTGCCATGGCTACCATCGGTTCCTGCTCCGTAATCCACGTTTGTATGTTCAGCAAAGGTACGGCGGCGGAAACGGCAAAGAAACAGAGCAGTGCGGTTCTGCGCCAGCCGAAAAACGTGTCTTTGTAGAAGAATAGCCGATAGAATGCATAAAACAGTACTATCGCTACATTCACTTTCAGAAAATAGGCTAACATGTTTACTCCTTTCCTTTCTCTATCATGTCTATAATGTCTTTCAGGTCATTGGCCGAAATCTTCTGGTCTTTGGCGAAGAACGAAACCATTTCCTTATAAGAATTTTCAAAGTAGTTGCGCACAAAACCGCTCATAAAGGTACGTTTGTATTCGCTTTCGCGTATAAGCGGGGTATACTGGTAAGTGTTGCCTACACGTACGGCACGGATATACTGCTTGCGCTCCAGGTTTTTCACAATAGATGCTACAGTTGTGTAGGGAGGCGCCGGTTTGGGATATTTGGCAACAATGTCTTTTACGAAGCAACTGCCCAGTTCCCAAATGTACAACATTGCTTCTTCTTCTTGTATCGTTAACTTTTCCATGGATAAAGTATTTAAATGAATTCAATGCAAATCTACGAATATTTCGTAAGTTAACATAAAACAGTGAGTTAATTAATCTAAATGTTCCTGCTGTGTGTATATTCTTTTGCCAGATTGAAAAGAACATGGCTGTTGATAATCTTCTTTTGGCTAAGATTGTCTATCTTTGCAGAAGAAGCGAAGACTGGCGGCACCTCAGCATAAAAAATGAACGGGTTCATTTTATTCTGCATTCGGTTTGCGCTGTCTTTGTTGCAATGAATTCTTTTACCTTAAATAAAGCAGAAATATGGGAACAGTTAAATCGTTGTTGCTGGGAATGTGCTTCGTATTGGGTGCATGCACAAGCCAGACTTCTACTGTGCAAACCACAGAGAAGGGAACTCAATGGGAATGGCAGAATGGTACCATTGTTGTCAAAACTCCCGAGCGTCCGGCAGGACAGAAGAGTGTATTGGGACTGACTACTCCGAAGTTGGAGGCAGTCCGTGTGGGTTTTGTTGGTTTGGGTATGCGTGGCCCCGGAGCAGTGGAGCGTTTCACTTATATTCCGGGTACGCAGGTAGTGGCTCTTTGTGATTATGAAGAGGCCCGTGCAGATAAATGTCAGGAGCTCTTGAAGAAGGCATCCATGCCCAAGGCCGCCGTCTATTCCGGTGACAAAGGATACGAGGAACTCTGCAAACGTGATGATATAGATTTGGTTTATGTTGCTGCAGACTGGCTGCATCACTTCCCCGTTGCCAAGTGTGCGTTGGAGAATGGAAAGAATGTAGCGATAGAAGTGCCTTCGGCCATGAATCTGCAGGAATGCTGGGATTTGATTAACTTGAGTGAATCTACCCGTAAGCATTGCTTCATTCTGGAGAACTGCTGCTATGACTGGTTCGAGATGAATACGCTGAACATGGCGCAGCATGGCGTGTTCGGTGAAGTTATCCGTGCGCAGGGTGCTTATATACATAATTTGAGCCCGTTTTGGGACCATTATTGGAAGAATGGAGAAAATGACAAGCTGGGCTGGCGTTTGGACTACAACATGAAGCATCGTGGTGACGTGTATGCCACCCATGGCCTTGGCCCGGTGGCGCAAGCACTGGATATTCACCGTGGTGACCGTATGGAAACGTTGGTAGCCATGGATACCAAGTCTGTAGTGGGCAAGGAGCTGGTAGAAAAAAGAACCGGCGAGGAGTGCAAGGAATTCCGTAACGGTGACCATACCACGACCATGATTCGTACAGCCAATGGAAAGGTGATTGAGATTCAGCACAATGTAATGACACCACAGCCTTATAACCGTTTGTATCAGCTTACGGGTACCAAGGGATTCGCCAACAAATATCCGGTAGAAGGGTATGCGCTTGACGCTGACCAGCTGAGTGCATCGGGCGTTCAGCCCAAAGTGGATGATTTGAATTCACACGGTTTCCTGCCGGAGACGGAGATGGAGGCACTCGTGGAGAAATACCAGCATCCCATTTTAAAGAAGTACGGTGAGATGGCGAAGGAAGTAGGAGGTCATGGTGGCATGGACTTCGTGATGGACAGCCGTCTGGTATATTGCCTGCAAAACGGTCTTCCTTTGGATATGGATGTATACGACCTTGCTGAGTGGTGCTGCCTTGCAGAATTGGGAGAACTTTCTATGGACAACGGTTGTGCGGCTGTGGCATTCCCCGATTTCACCCGTGGTGAATGGAATGTGGTGAAGGGCTACAAGCATGCATATGCAACTCCGGAAGAGGAAGCGGCTGCTATGGAGAAGGCAAAGGCATTTACTGCTAAACTGAAAGAGCAGGGAGCCAAGGAATGGGCTGAAAAGTAATAGCGGTATACTGATAAAACAAAAAACAGCAGGTGATAAGCCTGCTGTTTTTTTTTATCAGTTTGTCATTTAGTCACTTTCAGCAACTCTTCCTTCATCTTCTCCACTCCCGGAAAGCCGGTTTGTCTGAACGTGGTGTTTCCTTCGCGGTCTACAATCAGATAAGTCGGTACCCCTTCTATCTTGAATGCATCCGATAGGTATTTCCATTGGGCATCTGTCAGACGGAAATGTTCGCCGTGGATGTCGGGAATCATATTCTCCCAGGTCTTCAAGGGGGAGGTTTCGCCGGTGATGTACAGATATAGGATATCCTTGTCTTTCAGTTCCTCCTTCATGGGGGCCATCGTCTTGTTTGCCATACGGCATGGACCGCACCAAGTGGCCCAGAAATCTACTAACAATACTTTTCCTTTGAATTTGCTGATGATAGAAGTGAACAAATCTTCGTTGCTGACGTTGGCGTCCACTTGGTTGATGGTGTAGCCCGTCTTTTTCTTGTTGGCTTCGAGTTGTGCCAGCAGTTCGTCATTGGCGGCAGTCAGCATTTCACGGTATGCGGCGGGCATGGCGGCAACGGTGGCCTTTTGCTCGTCGGTGAGCGGGGTGAAGTTCTTGATACCCCGGTAGAGGGTGACATTACGGGCTATATCGAAGAAGATACCTTTGTCGGTTCCCCAGGCTTTGGCCAATTCTCCACTCCGTTCGACATTCCTTGAAGCCATTTGTACATACTGGTTGGACAAGACTGCCTGCGGCACATTCAATATACTCATATCTTCGTCGGACACGTAGTTGGCGGGTACTTTCCGGGCAAGTTCCTGATAGTAGTTGTTTGCTTCCTCCCGTTTGATGAGATTGGCGTGTAGGGCAGCCGATGTCAAGATGCTGGCAACGGAAGACAGCATGGCATTTGTAATCAGTTTGTTATTGATAGTCAAAAGTTGTCGGGTAGAAGCACTATAAGGCAACTTGTCTATTGCTTCTTGTGTTTCGTCGGATATTTGAAGTACGTATGCTTTGGCTGCATCAATATCCTTGCCAGCCAGTGCAGCTATGTTTTGATAGAGCTTGTCTTGCATGTCGATGCCGAGGTGGTTTCCGTTCAACTCTTGTGCCACGGTTTCCAGCGGTCCGTTGATATATACCATTTCTCCATAGGGTTTCCCTTCGCTGTGGAATTTAGACTTGCGCCGGGAAGCTTCGCGTAGATTGACGTATATTTCTGTTGTCTTGCCGGGTTCCATGAAGAACTGGAGCATATGCTCTCTACCCAAATATATGGTACATGGGGTAGTGCCGGGCAATGTTACTTCTTTGGTGAAACTGCCGTCAGGCTGGATGTCGAGTGGTATGTCCGTGATGTCTCCTTTGATATTCTCCCACACGGCAATACTGATTGGCATTCCCATATTGGGGCGTGAATCCAGGAGTTTTCCTTTCAGCATGGCTTTTCCGTATTGGATGACCGGTTCGGGAAGTTCGGCATTAGGGTCGGCTTTGTGTACTACGGCGTTCTGGGGAAGTGCCAGTTCCGGCAGTTTCTTGCTTTTCAGTTGTATTCCCCAGATGCTGAATCCGTTTTCCACCTTTTCGCCTTCGGTGAAGTCGAAGGAGGTAGCATTGTCGGATAGGGGAGGAAAGACCAACTGGAATTCCGCTTCGCCCGATTCGGGCATCCAAAATTCTTTACCTGGTATGATGCCTATACCGGAACGCAGTTGGTAGGTTTCTCCGTTATTGTCTGTCAGGTAGCTGTCGGGTGCAATCTGTATCCAGTACTTGGGACGATACTTGGCATAGATGTGGAGCACGGTTGCCGTGTCACTGATGACTACTTTACTCACTTCGATGGAAGTCGTGTTTCTTACGATAAACGCTGGTTGGTCAATCACACGGTTTTTGGCTTGCAGGGTACAGCAGATGCACAGTAGGAAGCCTGCTAAGAGTAAATGAATGTGTCTCATATAAATTGTTTTTTGCGAAATTACGAATGTTTCGTAAAGAAACAAGCATGTGGGAGTTAATTGATGTAAAATACTTCCATTTCTTCGTTTTTCAAAGAAACCTTGTATCTTTGCCATCTGATACTTAACACTTAATATCTTGTCATATGAGAACCAGAATTCTTTTGATGGGCTTGTTGTTGGCCGCTGTTGCCAATGCCCAGACTATCTATCATGATGCTTCCGCCTTCCCCCTTCTGGGCAAAGCAACAGAATCTACCCTTACCCGCTATGAGCGTCTGCCGGACTCTCTGCAGAACATCTCCCGCAAGCCGTTGTGGGACTTAGGCCGCAACAGTGCCGGACTCGCCGTGCGCTTCCGTTCCAACTCTACAAGCATTTCTGCCAAATGGGAAGTAAGGAACAATATGAGTATGAACCACATGACACCGACCGGCATTAAAGGCCTCGACCTCTACTGCTTGCAAGACGGCAAGTGGATATTTGCCGGTAGCGGACGTCCGCAGGGCAAAATCAATAAGGCGACTATCGTAAGCAATATGTTGCCCGAGGAGCGCGAATACCTTTTGTACCTTTCTTTATATGATGGGGTTACCTCGCTTTCCATCGGCGTGGATTCTTTATCCGCCATTACCCCGCCGGCAGTAGACTTGCCGAAACGTGAGAAGCCGGTGGTATTCTATGGTACCAGCATCTTGCAGGGAGGCTGCGCTTCCCGTCCCGGCATGGTGCATACCAATATTCTGGAACGTTGGCTCAATCGTGAGTGCATCAATCTGGGATTTAGCGGCAATGCCTTGCTCGACCTGGAGATTGCCGATGTCATAGCCGGTGTGGACGCTTCTATGTTTGTCCTCGACTTTGTGCCCAATGCTACCGTGGAGCAAATGAGAGAGCGTGCCGATAAATTCTATACCACTATCCGCAGCAAGCATCCCGATACGCCTGTCCTTTTCGTGGAAGACCCTCTCTTTACCCACTCTCCTTTTGACACCAGGATTGCCAAGGAGGTAAAGGACAAGAATGAGACATTGAATGCCTTTTTCCGTTCTTTGAAGCAACGTGGAGAGAAAAACATCTATTTCCTTGCTTCCCGTGACATCATCGGCCACGACGGGGAGGCTACAGTAGACGGCATTCATTTTACCGATTTGGGCTTTATGAGGTATGCTGAGATACTTTACCCGATATTGGAGAAACATATGCGACCGTAATTAGGTATTACAACCGTTTGTCTGTTTGCTGCCTTGCCGATGCTGTAGGGCAACTATTTGTTTCCTTTAACAAAACAGTCTGTTTCCTATAAGGGAACAGACTGTTTCAATATGGCGAACAAACTGTTTTTATATATTGGAACAAATTGTTCTGATACGCTGAAACAAAGTGTTCAAACGCATGTGAACACTTTGTTTCGTAGGCTTGGAACAATGTGTTACGCTTCTATACTCTTATGCTTCTTATACTCTTCAATCACATGTTTCCTGCTCTGCAATATCTGCCAGCGATATACCAGGCACGTGGTGATGAAGTAGAAGCCCGTTTGTATCCATAGTGCTTGGTACTCGAAAGAGACTTCATTGAGTGTGGCTCCCATGCTGTTGATGCGTACGTAGCCGTTGATGCCGAAGGTAGAAGGGAAGATGTACGAGAAGTACTTCCAGAAAGCGGGCATAGCAGCTCCCGGCCATGAAATGCCGGAGAGGAACAGCAGCGGCACGGAGGTGAACACGAACAGCAGCATGCACGTTTCGCGGTTGCGGATGGCAATGGATGCTGTCATGGCAAAGAAAATACAAGCGGCCAGGTAGGGCAGGGTGAACAGAGTCAGGACACCGGGTATCGCTATTTGGTTGAGGCTGAAAAGCCATGGAACCACACACAGTATATATACCGATACCAGTGAATATACCATGAAGTAGCTCAGCCCTTTTCCCATCACAATGCGTAGTGTGCCGTTGTAGTGGCGGTTGATAGGCACCAGGTCGCGGAAGCGGTTCTGTTCGCGTGCCGTCCCGGCAGACAAGCCGATGCCGAGTAGCAGCGTTTGCTGGATAATCAATACCAATACTGCCGGAATCAGGAAAGCGGCAAATCCGTTGGTTGGATTATAGAGGGCGACATCCTCATACTCTATCGGGTAGGCGGTAATCTCGTCCTGGCGGTCGGTGGTATTGGCGCTTCGCTCCACTTTGATGTCTGCGTTCATGGCAAGCGACACGTTGGTGTTGGCAGTCAGCAAGGCTTTGTAATACAGCAGTCCGCTCATGTCGCAGAAGATGCTGACCTGCGTTTGCTTACCGCGTACAATGTCGTCGCTGAAGGTGGAGGGGATGTAGATAATACCGTATGCCCTGCGGTCCTTCAACATCAGTTTGGCTTCTTCCATATCAGCGCAGTAGCTCACGAGGCTCACTTCGGGACTGGAGTCCACTTTCCGCAGGTATTCGCGGCTCAACGAGGAGCGTGAGTCATCCACCACGACAGTGGGCACTTCGTGGATAGTTTCGTTGGTATAGATGAAAGCGTATATCAACGGATAGACCAACGGAACGAGCACGAAGAAGATGAGCACGCCCTGGTCGCGGAAGGTGGTGCCGAATTCCCGTTTCCATATATAGAACAAGTCATGAATGCCTTGTATCACTTTCTGTCTGAACGTCAGGTCTTTCATTAGGGCATGTATTTATAGTAAACCAACGCTCCTTTCAGCCTATGGGCTATAAGGAACGGGAGCATCATGAAAATAAGCAGCGCTACGTAGTTGACCCACGAGTAAATCATGGGGTATCCATTCAGTGCCTGGTCCACATAAATCAGGAAATAGTGGCGCAGGGGGAACAGATTTGCCAATGCCTGCAATACGGGGTGCATGCCCATGGCAGGGAATGACAATCCGCACATGGAGAAAGAGAGTACGCCCCATAGGGAAGCGAAACTGAGTCCCAGACGCAGGGTAGGCAGGGTTCCTATCATCAATATTCCCATGCCTTGCGATGCCAGCACCAGGCAAAGAGTGGCAAGCAGCATCGGCAGGATGCCGCTGTTGCAGGGAAAATGGAGGAAACCGTAGAGGTATACATTATATAATATTCCCATCAGGAAGAAGATGGCGGTATGCGGCAGCAGTTTGCCGGCAAGGGAAATCCAGATGGAGTTGTTGCCCATGCGCAGCCATTCGCGGGCGGTGCGGTCTTTTATCTCGACTCCGATGGAATAGACGGTTACCATGAAGATAAGCAGCATCAATACGCCCGGTGCAAAGGTGTTGCACAGATATACGGAGTAGTTCAGCCACGGGTTATTGAGTGGATGTGTATCTATGACGATGGGTTGGAGGAAGGCCATCGCTTGTTCCTCGGTAGCTCCTTTGGCATATAGGGTGCTACGTGCTGCGGCACCGGATGCCAATTCGCTCATCATCTTCATGTCCTTGAAGAGGAGTGAACCTGCGATGAGCAGGGTATTGTTTGTATAGAAAGAGAGTTTGGGCTGCCGTCCGGCCTGCGCTTTGGCAGAGGTACCTTCGGGAATGTAGAAGAAACCGTAAATCTCTCCGCGCTGCATGGCGGTACGGGCTTCGTTGATGGTAGGGTAGCGGGCGACGACGGCTGTCTGCTCAAAAGCGTCCAAGTTACGTATCAGCTGGCGTGAAGTGGCACTCATGTCTTGGTCCACCACACCTACGGGCATGTCCGTAGGAAGCCCGGAGTCCATCAGCGTGGTGAAGAATATGTAGCAGAACAACGGTGCTATCACCATACAGAACAGATAGAGCGGGCGGGAAACAAGACGGCGGCATTCGCGTCTTGCTACATTCCACAAAGCCGTATGTTTCTTATTTCTTTCCATCATCCTCTCCAATAACTCATAACTCCTTTACTTCTTCAATACAACACTCATTCCCGGACGCAGTCCTTCCACCTTCTCTTGCGGAGCGGCTTTTACTTCGAATGTTTTCAGGTCGAACTGGCCGGTAGTCTTGGTCGCTTTCCAGGCGGCATATGTGCCGAGGTCTTTCATATAGTACACTTTCAGGCGGATATTCTTATCGAGTGCAGGGATGAACGCCTCGAATTCGGTATTCATACCCAACCCTTGCAGCAAGTCCTCGCGTACATTGAAGGTTATCCACATATCGTCCAGAATGGCGATGTTCATAATGGGAGCACCCGTGCCCACGAGCTCGCCTACTTTGGGGAATATCTCGGATACCTCACCGGCAGTCTGTGCAATCAGGTAAGTTTCCTTGATGTACGATTCAACTTCGGCCACAGCTCCTTTGGCACGTTCCACCAAGGCAGCGGCAGCGGCTTTGTCCTCGCGTTCCGCACCGTTCTTGGCCATATCATACTGGGCTTTGGCGGCTTTCTCCGTAGCCCGGGCTGCATTGCGTTGGGCGGTAACTTCGTCAAGCTTTTGTGTAGACATCACGCCTTGGTCGTGCAGGTTCTTCACACGCGTGTAGGATTTTTCGGTAATCTCCAGTCCGGCCAGTGCCTTTTGCCACATTTCATAGGCAGCTTGTATCTGTTCCCGACGGGCGCCTTTTAGAGCTTTTTCGTTCTGGGCTTGGGCTGCCGATTCGGCGGCGCGTGCTTGTTCCAGTTTGGCCTGCACGTCCGGAGCCTCCAAAATGGCAAGGGTGTCTCCGGCTTGTACGCTTTGTCCCTCTTTTACACGAAATTCCAGAATACGTCCCGGCACTTTGCTCGATACTCGATACTCCGTTACTTCTGCTTGTCCTTGCACAATTTCCGGCCCTTTACGCAACATGAAGAAACCTACAAGGGCAACGATGGCAATCACTCCCGTCAGCGTGAGGAATGCCAACAACATGTTACTGTTTTGTGATTTTGTATCCAACATATTATTTACTATTTGACTGTTTACTATTTACGATTGAAGAAACTATCAATTATCAATTGTCAATTCCCCCGTTGCCTTTCTCAGATAGATTTCCGTCAGTTTTACGTCAATCTGTGCGTCTATCTTTTCCGATTGGGCAGAAAGCCATGCGGTGTGCGCTTCGAGCACATTGCTGGCAGGTATAACGCCTTCCTCAAAGCCAAGTGTGGCGTATCTCAGGTTCTCGTTGGCTTTTTCCAGGTTCTTTTCGGCCATGGTCAGTTTCTTGGCAGCTTCGTTCACTTGGAAAGCCGACTGGTTGACCTGCAGCTCTATCTTTTCTTTGGCGTCATCCAACTGGTATTGGGCGATGCGTGCTTCCGATTTGGCTGCTTTTACTTTATAGATGCCTTCGCCCCAGTGCCAGATGGGTACCGACACCATGACACCCACATTCCACATCCCCTTGAACTTTTTCTCGAAACTGTTGAAGACGGAAGGGTTGGTTGCCATATAGCTGCCCATTAGTGCTATGGAAGGAAGATATTCCGAACGGGTGACATTTACTTTCTGCTTATAAATCTGCGTGGCAAGTTCCAGGCTACGCACTTCGGGACGGGTAGCATAAACATTGTTGATGTCGATGGCACCGTTTTCCGGAGTAGTGGGAGCCAGGTCTTCCTTCTGTTCGTCTGTGAGCATGACGGGAGTGGAAAGGTCGAGACCACACAATTGGCACAGCAGCATCCGGGCAAGGCTCAGGCCATCGGTTACTTTGGTCAGGGTCATTTCGGCCTCATTCACTTTTACTTTGATGGAGAGTCCGTCTGCTTTGGTGGCAACGCCTTCGGCAATCATTTTGTCAACGTCGCTGTCGAGCTTCTGCAGTAGTTTCAGATAACCTTCTGCCAGCTTCTTTTTATGGGCAAGGGACACTACCTGCCAATATGCCTGGTCTGTACTCAGGATTACTTCCTGCATACCGGTGTTGTGCTGCTGGCGGGCCAGCTCTTCGGCGTATTTGGTAATTTTGTTGTAGGCACGTATCTTGCCGCCCATATATAGGGGTTGGGTCAAGGTCAGTGCGCCCGCATACATGTTGCGGGTGTCTGTACGAAAGGCGTCAACCAAGGATTGGCCTGCACCGTCGAGGGCACCTACCAGGCTTTGTCCTAAAGCCGGCAATTGGCCTGCCAGTTCTGGATGAAGCTGTGCGATGACTTGGGCAGCCTGCTGTAACGGTCCGCTGAGACTTGTACCCAATCCGGACAAGGCTCCTTTCTGAGCGTCGCTGAGGATGGACAACTCTTTTTGACTGCGCATATATCCGCCGCTGGCCGAAATGTTGGGAAGGTAATTAGTAAATGCCGCTTTCCTTTGATAGTGGGCGGCGTTGATTTTTTCCTGGCTTATCAGCAGTTCTTTGTTGTTGGAGATTGCCAATGCACGGCAACTATCCAAGCTTAATGCTTCCTGGGCCTTCATGGGGAAGGATAGGTATGCCAAACAGATGAAACAGAAGAACTTTTTCATTGGGCTATACATTAATTAAGGTGATGAATCTGTTGTTTATACAGCAACAATAATTGCATAAACAACGATGCAAATGTATAGGCTTTCAATGATATTGCAAAATAATTTAGATTTTTTTGTATTAATTCAAGCTGAATGATTGCGAACCGATAAGGGTACCGTCAGCAAAAATGTCTACGCGGTAGGTGCCTGCATAGAGGTATTCTTCTACATCCCAATATACGGTGACGGCTTGCTCTTCTCCGTTGTATTCTATATACTTCTTGATGGAATATACCAGTTCCCGGTTCTCGTATGGGAAGGTGTTCGAGGAACTTTTGGTCAGCACGTCATTGTCCGGTTTGGTGATGCGGATGTAGAGGGTACGTTCGCCGGTCTCTGCAGTGATGTTTTTCACGATGGAGAAGTTTATTTTGAACTTCACGATGTCTTTCACCTTCTTGGCAGTCTTGCCGCGTTTGTTTGTGGGCTGCACAGAGATGTTGGTGGCGTCCAGTTGGGCGGCAAGTGTCACGGTCTTGGTCAGGTTCTTCTTCTCTTCGGACAAGTTGCTGATTTGCCGGGAAGCGGCGTTGTACTTCTTGGTGACATCGGCTATGATTTCCTTCTGTTGAGCAGTCAGGCGGTTTAGCGAGTCAATCTGGTTGATATAGCCTATCATGACTTTGCGGAGAGAGGCCAGTTCCTTCTTCAGACGGCGTATCTCGGTGGCATTGCTGCTCTTCACGGTGCGGAGTTCTTCCAATAAACGTTGGGTCTTCAATTGTTCCTGCTCCAAGAGTACGGAGAGGGAGTCGTTGGAGACTGTCAACTTCAGTTCGTCATATTGTCTGGCGAAGTCTGTGTATTGATTTTCAAGGTCTTCTTTATCCAGATTGAATTCCATCACCAGTTCCTTGTTGGTTTGCTTTTCGGAAATCAGCAGAATGGTAACTCCTATTAATAATAAGATAAGGAGGCTGCCTGCCACGATGAGAAGTGTATTCTTCTTAACTGCCATTTTTGATAATGATTAATGGTTAAGTGATTAATGGTTGGTGGCTGATTATTCGTCCTACATTCATTAATCGTCCGCAAAATTAATCATTAATCATTAATCATCGTCCACTAATCATTGGCTAAATGTGTATTTAACTAAAATTATTACGGAAATATTTCTCTAATTACGAAGTTCGCTGTACTTTTGCGTCATCTTTAAAGAACACTTATAAACAAAAAACTTTAGAAATTATGTCAAAAGTAACCGTAGTAGGTGCAGGTAACGTAGGTGCTACATGCGCTAATGTGTTAGCCTTTAATGAAGTGGCTGACGAAGTGGTAATGCTGGA
>X301_European_Hare__coassemble_1533_pt1 | contig 10666 bp, 8 predicted proteins | sample X301_European_Hare__metabat2_high_PE_019 | metagenome-assembled genome bin X301_European_Hare
GCCTTGTTTTTTATTCTGCCGGTGTAGAATTCAGGCGATTTTTATATAAATTTGTCAATTATCAACTATCAATTATCAATTAATGAAATATCTATATACTGCACTCATTCTGGCTTTCTTATGCCAAGGTGGAGCCACTGCCCAGGAAAAAAAAAGCGGCTTTTTCGATAAAGTGAAAAGTACATTCTCTTCGGAGATAAAGATAGGTACCTATACGTTCAAAGATAACGGGGCCGTCTATACCGGTGAAATAAAAGGCCGCAAGCCCAATGGAAAGGGGAAGACCGTTTTCAAGAACGGCGACGTCTACGAGGGTGAGTATGTGAAGGGCAAGCGTGAAGGCTACGGTACATATATGTTTCCCGACGGTGAAAAGTATGAGGGGCAATGGTTTCAAGACCAGCAGCATGGTAGGGGTATCTACTATTTTATGAATAACAACCGTTATGACGGCATGTGGTTTCAGGATTACCAGCACGGTAAAGGAACCATGTACTATTACAATGGTGATATTTATGAGGGCGACTGGGTGAATGATAAACGCGAAGGCCAAGGAACGTATACCTGGAAGAACGGTTCCAAGTATGTAGGCTCGTGGAAGAATGACAAGAAAGACGGCAAAGGAACACTGACCTGGAATGACGGTTCCAAATATGACGGGGAGTGGAAAAATGATGTCCGGGACGGTAAAGGAACTTTTGAATATGCCAACGGCGACAAATATGTAGGTGACTGGAAGGACGACATGCAGCATGGCAAAGGTATTTACTTTTTCCATACCGGCGACCGTTACGAAGGTTCTTATGTTCAAGGTGAACGTACCGGAGAGGGCATTTATTACCATGCCAGCGGCAACAAGTATGTGGGCAGCTTCAAGGATGGAAAGCAGGAAGGCCACGGCACATTTACGTGGGCAAGCGGCGCCGTTTACGAAGGTAATTGGAAAGATAACCAACGTGACGGATACGGTACTTACAAATGGAATGTAGGTGACTCTTACGAAGGTGAATGGAAAGACAATAAGTTCAACGGCCAAGGTACCCTGATTCAGACCGATGGAACCAAATATAAAGGCGGTTTTGTGAACGGTATGGAAGAAGGTAGCGGTATCCAGGAGGACAAGAACGGAAACCGTTATGAAGGCTTCTTCAAACAAGGCAAGAAACACGGTCCGTTTGTAGAAACAGACAAGAACGGAAAGGTGATACGAAAAGGAACCTACAAGATGGGAAGGCTGGAGAATTAGAATTAAAAATTAGAAATTAAAAATTAAAGGCTGCGCAATGTTCACTTCAGAACCGCGCAGCCTTTAATTTTTAATTTCTAACCGCTCCGCGGTTAGATAATGTATTGTGAACTGATTGATTCATTGTTCATCACCCGCTTGATGGTTTCGGCGAACATATCGGCAATGCTCAACTGTTTAACCTTGTCACATTTTTTAGAGTAGGGGATACTATCAGTAAATACCATTTCCGTTAGTGCGGATTCTTGTACACGGAAAGAAGCAGGGTCGGACATTACGCAGTGGCTGGCAATGGCACGGACAGATTTGGCTCCTGCTTCCAGCATGATGTTGGCAGCCTTGGTAATGGTTCCTGCTGTATCTACAATATCGTCTACCAATACTACATTCTTGTCTTTTACATCACCGATGATTTGCATGGTGGCAACCACGTTTGCTTTTTCGCGTGTCTTGTTGCACAATACCAGGGGTACACCGAGGTATTTGGAGAATGTGCTGGCGCGTTTTGAACCGCCGACATCCGGGGTGGCGATTACCAAGTCTTCCAGTTTCAAGGATTCAATATAGGGGAGGAATACTGCTGATGCATACAAATGATCCACCGGAATATTGAAGAAACCTTGAATCTGGTCTGCATGAAGGTCCATCGTAATCAGACGGTCGATACCTGCAACAGAGAGCAGGTCGGCCACCAGCTTGGCGCCGATGGAAACACGGGGTTTGTCTTTTCTGTCCTGACGTGCCCAACCGAAGTAAGGGATAACGGCTACAACGCTTTTTGCCGATGCTCTTTTAGCAGCATCAACCATCAGCAGAAGTTCCATCAAGTTGTCAGAATTAGGGAAGGTTGATTGAACCAGGAATACATGCGAGCCACGGATAGATTCCTCATAAGAGACTGCAAACTCACCATCTGCAAAATGGGTGATGTTCATCTTTCCCAGAGGGCAATCAAGGCTAGCGCAGATTTTCTCTGCAAGGTATCTCGAATTTGTTCCGGAGAATACCATAAAGGGTGCTTTTTCGCTCATTTGTGTAATAGATGTTACCTATTTGTTAATTTGCATGCAAAGGTAGGAATTTCCCGTTACATAAAACAAGAGTTATTGTATAAAAATTATTTTTCTTTCCCGGATTTATTCGTAGCTTTGCTTTATGAAACGACTTTCTTTTATATGGTTTGCGGGGTTGTTGTGCCTTTGTACAACAATGGTTTCGTGTGTGGGAACGGCACCCATGAAGGAAGTACGCCTTATCGACTCTCTAAACCAGGTGGCTTATGCTTTTCGTTATAAAAACCTGGATTCATCCTGCCATGCGGCATCAAGGGCCTACCGTGAAGTCAGCCTCTATAAACAAGGAAAAGCGGAAGCATCCAATAATCTGGGCTTTTGTGCTTTTATGCGCATGGATTTTGAGCAGGCCGAAAAGTTTCATATGGATGTCTATAATCTGACCAAGAATGAACTGGAACTCCTTATTGCCGACATCGGTTTGATGAAGATTTATCAGCGGACAGCGTTGAACAAGGAGTTCTACGATTATCGCAATAGTGCCTTGCACCGTATGAAAAGAATAGCGGAGGATGACAATCTGTTTGTGGACCAACACGAGCAAATGCGTTTGAATTATGCCCGTTCGGAATTTTATATTGTATCTGCTGTGTATTATTATTATTTGCAACAGCGTCCGGAAGCTGTAGCCTCTATTAATGAAGTTACTAAAAAACAAGAGTTGCTGGCAGATACCAATCAGCTGTTGTATTATCACTACATCAAAGGTTCTGCTGCCTTATGCGAGGGTGAGACACCGGATGAGCGAAGACTGAGAGAATTTGATGAGCTCTATACCGCATGGCAGTTGGCTTCGCGCAAGGGCTATCTTTACTTTGAGGGCAATGGAGTGCAGGGACTTGCCAACTTGATGGCTTCACCGGATAATTACGCATTTTTTCAAGACCGCCGCTCCCATGCCTTGACACGTTTTGGAGTACCGGTAGATTCGCTGCTTCCCATGCGTCTGGGGCAGTTGGCATTGCAAAAATTCAGCCAATACAAGGATTTGTATCAGATAGCAGGTGCATATGTATCTATCGGCAAATACCTGAATGCCCACAGTCACTATACAGAAGCTCTTGACACGCTAAAACTTGCTCTGGAATGTGTAAATGACCATCACCGCCTTTTCTATGACTGCCACGATAGTTTGGACTGGCTGAAAGCATTTGACCGTCGAGATACGATTTGTGCGGAGAAGGCATGGATGGAGCAGAAACTGAAAACCGTGCCCGAGTGGATTTCACGTATTCGTGAACAGTTGAGTGTTTCGTATGCAGGACTCGGGATGAAAGAAAAATCAGACTATAACCGCAATATTTACCTGGATATCCTTGAAGATACACGCCAGGATAAAGAGCTGGAAAGCCGCTATCAAGCATTGGAAAAGGAGGCGGGGCAGCTCAACGTCGTGTTGTCACTGGTCATTGTGGGCTTCGTGCTTGTATCCCTCTTTTTCTGGTTTTTCAACAAGCGTTCCAAAGACCGGAACAGAGTGCATCTCCGCCGTCTGCAGCTGATGCTGGATATCTGTCAGAAGATAACGGCATCCATTCCGGCAGATGCACAGACTGAGGAGGAAATCATCGACTCTATCCGGACGGCTGTCTGCCCGGAATTGGAAAAGCTGTTTGGAGTGAAGGACATCCGCATAGACAACGGGCAATTAGTGTTCCCGCGTCGGATGAGCAAGGATGAGCAGGCGATGGTACGGGTGATAACCCCCTATATCCAATGGGCAATCGACAACGGCATGACGTCCATCTCCCTTGGGGATGAGCGCCGCAGACTGGAAAAGCAACGCTACATTTACGAGCAGCACATCGCGGGGAACAAACGGCAAAATCTGATAAAGAAAGCATGTATGGCTATTGTCAACGGGATTCATCCGTACATAGACCGTATCATCAACGAAGTGCAGAAACTGACTCAAAAAGGATTCATCAAAGAGGAACGGATAAAGGAGGAGAAATACCAGTATATCGACGAGTTGGTTACTACCATCAACGAATACAATGATATTCTTGCCCTTTGGATAAAGATGAAGCAAGGAAGCCTTAGCCTGAACATAGAGACGTTCGAATTGAATGAACTTTTCGAGCTGCTCAGGAAAGGAAGCCGTACATTCGAGATGAAGAGACAGTCGTTGGAGGTGCAGCCTACGGATATCCGGGTGAAGGCAGACAAAGCCCTTACATTGTTTATGATAAATACACTGGCAGAGAATGCCCGTAAATATACCCCTCAGGGCGGTATGGTGAAAGTATATGCACGGCAGGAGGAGGATTACGTGGAAATCTCGGTAGAGGATAATGGTTGTGGATTGTCACCGGAAGATGTAGCTCGCATCGTGGGAGAAAAAGTATATGACTCAAAAGCCATCGGTATGAGTGACGCTCCCGACAAGGAGGAATTGAGGAAGAACAAAGGAAGTGGCTTTGGACTGATGAACTGTAAGGGCATCATTGAAAAATATCGCAAGACGAATGATTTGTTCAAGGTCTGTCTGTTCAATGTGGAGAGCGGGCTGGGAAAAGGCAGCCGTTTTTATTTCCGTCTGCCTGCCGGTATCCGTAAGTCTGTGTCGGTGTTGCTCGTCGTGTTGTTTTTGTGCATGTCATCCTGCCGGCATGCTGTGGAACAGACTGCTTCCGGAGAGGTGTTGCCGGATTCTTTGGCACTGCTTGCACAGAATGAATACGAAGCTTTGCTGGACGAAGCCTCCGATTATGCCAATGAAGCTTATTACTGCAATGTGGACGGAGAATACGAACTGGCTTTACAATACATAGATTCGGCAATGTATTGCCTGAACGAACATTACAAGCAATACGCCCATCCTATACATCGCTATATGACGCTGACCGGAGACGGGACGCCTGCGGAACTGGATTGGTGGAACCAGATGTTCAATTCGGATTTCCATGTAATTCTGGATATCAGGAATGAAGCGGCAGTCTCATTTCTTGCATTGAAGCAATGGGATGACTATAGTTATAATAATGCTGCCTACACCACCTTGTACAAACTGTTGGGAGAAGACCAATCCTTGGAAGAATATTGCCGGCAGCTGGAGCGTTCCACCAACAACAAGATGGTGGGCATTTTGCTGGCGGTGATTTTGCTGTTCGTATTGCTGTTGGGATATTACATACTCTACTTCCGTAAACGTCTGGTGAACCGCTGGAATCTGGAGCAAGTACTGGAAATTAATGGAAAGGTGTTCAATGCCTCCTTGTTGCCGGTTTCGGATACGGAGGAAATGTTGCAGCGTGAGGAGGATACATTGAAGGAAATCCCGCGGCAGATTGTAGGTTCCGCTTTTGATGCAGTGAACGAACTTTTGAGTATCGACCGGTTAAGCATAGCTGTATACAACGAGACTACACATAAGCTGGAATACACTTCCAATCCAGTGGAAGATACCGCCGTGGACGAGTTGCCTATCTGGAGGAAATATATGGAGAATTGCTTTGAGCAGCAAGAGTACATATCGGAAAAGGGTATACAAACATTGCCGCTTGTTGTGGATGCGGGAAATATGTGTCGTTGCATAGGTGTGCTGTGTCTGGAACGCAGGGAAGGTACGGAGCAGGAGACCGACCATTTGCTTTTGGAACTGATAGCCCGTTATGTCTCCATTGTAATCTTCAATGCAGTGGTTAAGTTGGCTACGAAATACCGGGACATCGAAGTGGCTCAAGATGAAGCCCGGCGAGCTTCCTGGGAAGACAGTTTGCTGCATGTACAGAACATGGTGCTGGATAATTGTCTCTCGACCATCAAGCATGAAACGATTTATTATCCGAACAAGATAAAGCAGCTGATAGGGAAACTGCGGTCCGGCAAACAGACAGAAGCGGAGGAGCGGGAAACGGTGGTTGCCATCAGCGAATTGATAGAGTATTACAAAGGTATCTTTACGATACTCAGTTCATGCGCTTCCCGCCAGTTGGAAGAGGTGACTTTCAGGCGTGCGACAATATCTGTGCCGGAACTTATGGCTACTGCCGGGAAATATTTCCGCAAAGTGTATAAGGGAAACAAGGCGCATATTGATTTTAAGATACAACCGTTGGAAGGACGGATTACCGGTGACTGGAACCAGTTGCGTTTCCTGCTTGAAAACCTGATAGACGAGGCTTGCTCCGTAACTCTGGATGGAGCTGTCTGTCTGTCGGCCCGGGAAGATGGGGAATTTATACGTTTTCTGTTTATAGATATGCGCAGGGAAAAGACCCGTGAAGAATTGAACCAATTGTTCTATCCCGACTTGTCCCGCATGACGGCCGGTGAGAAAGGAGAACTGTATGGTACGGAATATCTGGTGTGCAAGCAGATTATCCGCGACCATGACGAGTTTGCCGGACGCCGGGGATGCCGTATCAATGCCGAACCGGGAAAGGAAGGAGGTTTTACAATATATTTTACGCTACCGAAAAAATGAAATATGGAAGACAAAAAATTTAAAGTAATCATCGTTGAAGATGTCAAGTTGGAGCTGAAAGGGACGGAAGAGATTTTCCGCCATGAAATTCCCAATGCGGAGGTAATAGGTACTGCTATGACTGAGCAGGAGTTCTGGACATTGATTGAAGCCGGCGTGCCGGATCTTGTTCTGCTGGACTTGGGACTGGGAGGTTCGACCACAATCGGGGTGGACATCTGCCGGAATATCTTCAAGCGTTATCCGGGAGTACATGTGCTGATATTCACGGGAGAAATATTGAATGAGAAGTTATGGGTGGACGTACTTGAAGCCGGCGCTGACGGCATTATCCTGAAAACCGGAGAGTTGCTGACCAAAACCGATGTGCAGGCAGTGATGGACGGCAAGAAGCTGGTCTTTAACTATCCGATACTGGAGAAGATAGTGGAACGCTTCAAGAAATCTGTCCTGAATGATGCAAAACGTCAGGAAGCAATCATAAGCTATGATATTGATGAGTATGACGAGCGTTTCCTCCGTCATTTGGCACTGGGCTATACCAAAGAAATGATTGCCAATCTTAGGGGAATGCCTTTTGGAGTCAAGTCGCTGGAGAAACGGCAGAATGACTTGGTCGGCCGTCTTTTCCCGCCTAGTGAACGGGTGGGGGTGAATGCCACTCGTCTGGTGGTGCGCGCATTGGAACTTCGAATCTTGAATATAGACAATCTGGAAGCCGACGATGAGTAAACTCCGAATGCCACATCCCGCTACGATGTTCTTCCTGCTGACGCTGGCAGTCATCCTCCTTTCATGGATATTCGATGTCTATGGCCTGAGCGTGCTGCAACCGCAGACTGGAGAAGAAATACGGGTGCAGAGCCTGCTGAGTCCGGAGGGCATACGCTGGCTGCTGCGCCATGTCATAACCAATTTTACGGGATTCGCTCCATTAGGGCTGGTGATTGTGGCTATGTTCGGAATAGGGGTGGCACAGCATTCGGGTTTCATCGATGCATGTATTCGCAGGGGGGTACGACGTCCACGTGATCCTTGGCGCATTATTCTGCTGGTCATTGTCTTAGGAGTGTTGTCCAATATAGTGGGAGATGCAGGATATATCATTCTGTTGCCGATAGCTGCAACTTTGTTCCAGTCTGTCGGTCTGCACCCCATTGGAGGTATAATTACAGCTTATGTTTCAGTCTCTTGTGGCTATAGCGCTAATGTGTTTTTGAGTACATTAGACCCCATGATTGCCTCTGTAACGCAAGAAGCGGCTGATAGGATGAATATTGCTCCGGGGCAGACTGGACCGCTGTGCAATTATTATTTTCTCTTTGTTTCCACGTTCCTGCTTGCATTCATCATTTATCATATTACCCGCAGGAGCTTGTTGCCGCACTTGGGAATGTATGCAGGGGATATTCATTTTAATGGCTACAAACAACTGTCCCGCAAGGAACGGAGAGCTATGTTGGGAGCTGTATTTGCAGGCTTGCTGTATATTGCCATTATTCTGTGGGCTACATTCTCTTCATGGGGAATATTGCGGAGTGTCAATGGTGGGTTGATTCGTTCTCCGTTTATAGTTGGTATTCTGTTTTTGCTTTCGTTTGGAATAGGTTTGATGGGGATGGTCTATGGTTTTGCCTCCGGCCGATACCGTACGGACGGTGATGTGATAGAAGGACTTACGCAGCCGATGAAACTGCTGGGCGTTTATTTTGTGATAGCTTTCTTTGCCTCACAGATGTTTGCTTGTTTTGAATATTCCCACTTGGACAAGTGCATTGCCATTTTAGGCGCTAATCTGCTGTCCTCCGCCTCTTTGAGTAGTTTATGGATATTGATTCTCTTCATTCTTTTTACGGCGCTGGTCAATCTCTTTATGGTATCTGCCACAGCTAAATGGGCTTTCATGTCTTTCATTTTTGTTCCGGTATTGGCAAGTATGGGCATTTCGCCGGATATGACCCAATGTGCGTTCCGTATAGGTGACAGTGCAACAAATGCCATAACACCTTTTATGTTCTACATGCCACTTGTCTTGACCTATATGCAGCAATATGATAGGCAATCCACTTATGGTTCACTGCTGAAGTATACTTGGAGATATTCTTTAGTCATTCTATTGGCATGGACTGCCTTATTTGTACTTTGGTACATCAGCGGTTTGCCATTAGGACTGTAATATCATAACCGATGAACAGCCCGTTTTCGATAACCCCGGTAATGGCTTTCAGTTTCTGTTCCAAATCAGGAACAATGTTGCTGAGATGAATGTCAAGAATGAAATTACCGTTTTCGGTAAATACCGGACCGTCTTTTCTTTCTGCAAGACGTAGGCTGATTTTTGAAGCTCCCAATAAGCGTATCTCGTTTTCCACATGGGAGAGAGCATGTGGAAACACTTCTACCGGTATGGGGTATTTGCTCCCCAGTTTGCTGACAAGCTTGCTCTCATCGACAATGATGTAAGTCTTGCCACTGCTTTTAATTAGGAGTTTCTCCTTAAACATGGCTCCGCCACGTCCTTTGATGAGGTTATTATGCGGATCCACTTCGTCTGCACCGTCGAATGTCCAATCCGGACGCTTATTCCACAGAGTAGTTTGCGGCAGACCAAGCTGTATACATGTCATCGAAATTTCGGCAGATGCCGGAATGATTTCTATATGCAAAGATTCTTGTTTAACTCGTTGAGCTAATGCAAACAAAGTGAGATAAACGGTAGAGCCGGAGCCTGCTCCTATGACATCACCGTCTTTGGCCAGTCCGGCAATCTCCTGGGCTACCAATTCCTTACTCGCCTTATTGCTGATTTTATTTGACCATTGCAATTCCTGTATCAACTGATTTTCCCATTCCATCTCTTTAAAATTTAGTTGTTATTACTCTTTCATTCATTTTCGGGTCAATGCTACTTTTCCTACTTGAATATTCCTCCATATTTTTACTTTTTATAATTAGTAACATTGATAATTTGCAAAATGTTTTAATACATCTGTATATAAATACCGTGTATCTTGTTTGTAAAGGTAACTAATCATTACTTTTTATGTAGCAAATGAGCCTTTTATACATAGGTAACGAAAAAAGGTGATACAAAAATTTGCAATATTCGTAAAAAAGCGTACCTTTGCACCGCAATTAAGGCTGGTTCCGTAGCTCAGCTGGATAGAGCAACGCCCTTCTAAGGCGTGGGTCTTGCGTTCGAATCGCAACGGAATCACAAGGAAAAATGCTAATAGGTTCATTGACAACTTGTTAGCATTTTCTTTTTATGATAGTTGCACAACATTTGCACAACTCGCGAATAGGGAAAGAAAAAGCCGGGAAATAATTCCGGCTATATTGTTGTTTTAACCCCACCGCTGATTTTGGGAGTTGGGTCGTATTCTGCTTTTTGTCTTCGTTTCTCATCCTCGTCTTTAAGGTACTTGTTCCTTATCTCTTTGATGTCATTCGTCATTCCCCATACCTTGAAGAAGAGGATGATTTGCAGTACTCCGAATATTAGGAGTATGATGGTTAGAAAGTCAATCATAATCTTAGATATTTAGTTTGTTCTTTAATTCGTTGAACACATCGGGATTTTCAAGTTCTCCCCAGTAGTATTTCTTATAACTGTCTCGGTCAAAGCTCTGCTTTTTCATATAAATAAAGGGGCATATCTTATTGTATAAAACGATAAAAACAAATTTAGCAAAATGAGTTTTTGATTATTTTTTTAGATTAGTATATCCATGAAGATTCAGCTGAATATCTATGACTTTAGCATCTTCTTTGATGCTTTGAGTATAATATTCAGCTATTCTATTTTTGTCTCTTTGATAGAGCTTTTGTTCTCTTGTAGTTGCTTTATTTATGACCTTTTTGTGGAAAATTCACTCACCATTGCCCCCCTCCGTTCACTTTAAAGTGATCCCCCAA
>X301_European_Hare__coassemble_1630_pt1 | contig 9558 bp, 6 predicted proteins | sample X301_European_Hare__metabat2_high_PE_019 | metagenome-assembled genome bin X301_European_Hare
ATTTATAAAACACTCTATAATAGTATATTACAGAAATCAAATATAATGTGAAAAACAAGATTACGAACATTACCGATAACTTCACCTTCTTCACCGGTAACCACAAGCTGACAGCAGGTCTTAGCTATGAGCACCAGTTTGCCAACAACGCCTATATGCGTAACGGTACGGGATATTACCGCTATAACAGTCTGGAAGATTTCCTGAGTGGCGCAGCTCCCGAATCATTCGCTTTGACTTATGGCTTCAACGGTGTGGCCAACCCCAATGCTCAGGTTACCTTCAACCAGCTTGGTTTCTATGCCCAGGATGAATGGAACCTCGGCAACAGTCTGAAACTGACCTACGGTATCCGTTTCGACAACTTGATGTTCGACAACGACGACCTCCAGAGAAACGATGCCATCTATGAGCTTGACTTCGACGGGCAGCACATCGACACTGGCAAGTGGCCGGATTCCAGATGGCAGATTTCTCCCCGTATAGGTTTCGTTTGGGACGTGTTCAAGGACAAGTCGCTGAAAGTACGTGGAGGTACGGGTGTGTTTACCGGACGTCTGCCGTTGGTTTTCTTCACCAATATGCCGACCAATGCTTCTATGGTACAGAACTCCGTTACCTTTAAGACCCAATATGACAATGGAAAGGTGGTGGGCCATGATTCCCGTCTGGACCAGTTGGCAGGCGGCATGATTACGGACATGAACCAGATAATCGACAAGTTCAACCTCCCCACCACGATTGAGAAACACGTGGCGGGAAGCAAGATTTCCGGTGTGGCTCAGGACTTCAAGATGCCGCAGGTGTGGAAGTCGTCTATCGCGGTGGACTATCAGGTACCCGTATCTTTCCCCTTGACCGTGACGGGAGAGTTCATGTTCACGAAGAATGTGAATGCCGTTACCATCAACAACATCAATATCAAGAACCCCGACGAATGGAAGTACAATAAGCTGACCACCGTCAAGGGCGCTGATGGAAAAGACGTGACAACTACGGAACTGTTGCATACGGGTATGCAACGTTTCAATGGTGCGGATAACCGCATGGTGTACTCTTATTCTCTTTATGACAACCCCGACAAGAATGTGAAATATGCAGGCGACTTCGTGCATTACAATGGCAAGAATGCCGTGGTACTCGACAATACATCCAAAGGCTACGGCTATACGGCAAACATCACGGTGAATGCCCAGCCGGTGGATGACTTGATGCTGATGCTGGCCTATACGCACACGGAGTCCAAAGAAGTTTCCGGTCTTCCGGGCAGCGACCCTATCTCCACTTGGCAGGGATTGAACACGATTGATGGTTCCAATTATGTGGATGCACAACGGTCACAGTATGTGGTTCCCGATAAGGTGATTGCTTCTGTGGGCTACTACATCCCCTTCAGACACAAAGGCCTGCTTCGCGGCACACACCTGAATCTGTTCTATTCCGGCTATTCTTCCGGCGGTTACAGCTTCTGCTACACCAACGACATGAACGGCGATGGTATCAACAACGACTTGATGTACATTCCGAAGGACGATAGTGAAATCAACTTCAAGACAGAGGAAGACCGCGTTGCCTTCTGGAAATTCGTAGAGCAGGATTCGTACTTGAAGAATCACAAAGGACAGTATGCCGAGGCTTATGCTGCCCGCGCTCCGTGGGTGCACCGCTTTGACTTCCGTCTGCTGGAGGATTTCGAATTCAAGATTGGCAAGACCAAGCATTGCTTCCAGTTGAGTTTTGACATCATGAACGTGGGTAACCTCATCAACTCCAAATGGGGTATCTCCAAGACCAATACCGTTTCCAACAGCAACCGAATCCTGAAGTATGAAGGGGTGAAGAGCGCCACTGACCTGACTCCGGTATTCTCCATGTATAAGGTGAACGGTGAATATCCTACCAAGACTTACGACACCTATCAGAACTACAGCGAATGCTGGAAGTTGCAAGTCGGTATCCGTTACGTGTTCAACTAATCGGGTGCAGATAACCTCCGTTGAATGGCAGAATATGATAAGGCAAGGGCTGTTCCGGGATTTCCGGGACAGCCCTTATTATTTTTGGCTTTCTTTACTTTATTGTATTTCAACCTCCATAATCACTGGATTGTGGTCGCTGCACAAATCCAGGTCCGGAGAGTAGTATTCGATACCCTTCAAGCTAGGGGAGTGGAAGATGTAATCAATACGCAACATGCGTTTGGCATAGCGGTAGGTGTACATGTATCCGTTTCCGGCAGTGCGGAATCCGTCTTTGAGGGTTTTCCTCAAATGATGGTAGGTGTAGGAGGAAGGTATTGAGTTGAAGTCGCCGCATAGCAGCACGGGATAGGGGCTGGTCTTAGCGTAGTGGCTGATGACGTAAGTCTGCGTGGCCCGCTTCATGAAGTTTTCGTGCAGGGTGCCTGCGGCATCTTTGGCTGCCTGGACTTCGCGGCGGGTGTCATCGGTGGCCAGCTCGCGTTCCCACTTCCTGCGCTTCTGGCTAACGCTGGTGGTCTGCAGGTGGTTGTTTATCAGACGTATGGTATCCGTACCCATCACTACATCGCACATCATGCTACAGTTGGAGCTGTGCTGGTAAGTGATGAAACGGTGGTTCGCCAATGGATAGCGGCTGAATACGGCGATAGGCAGTACGCCCTTGACGGAGTCTTCAGAAGGGATGAGCGCATGTGACCAATGCGAGAGTACGCGCCGTATGCTGTCTGTGGGGAAGTCGCTGTTGTCTCCGAACTCCTGGAAGCACAGCACATCCACGCCTTCCTGCTGCATGTACCGGGCTATCTCCTTGCAGGAATAACCGGTAATCTCACCTCCGAAGTTGTGTATGTTGTAGGTGGCTATCTTCAGATACTTGCCTGCCGGGGTTTTGTCTTTCGGCAGGTGGAGCTGGAAGACAGACGTCAGATATCCCCAGTTGCAGAAGAATGCCACCAGCGGAACCAGTGCCCAGCGCTTACGGGCCAATGCCCAGCAGAGTGCCGTTATCAGATTGACAATCAGGAGTACGGGCACTGCCAGCCCCAGTAATGGCATGATGACGGAATCGACCGGAGCTACATTTCCTGAGAAGGCTGCCATTATGGTGATGGTGGCCAAGACGAATGTCGCTGCTATCAGACAGATGTAGAACAGACCTTTTACGGCGGACTTTCCCATGTTGTTTGCTTATTTATTCACTACGTTCACCGGCTTGCCGTCTTGGTAGGCCTTGATGTTCTCGAGCATAATCTGCATGAGGCGTTCGCGCGCGGCGGTGCTTGCCCAGGCAATGTGCGGAGTGATGTAGCAGTTGCGGGCGGAGAGCAACGGATTGTCGGCACGGGGAGGTTCTTGCGAGAGTACGTCTACGCCGGCGGCATAGATGGTACCGTTGTTAAGTGCGTCGGCAAGGTCTTGTTCGTTGATGAGCGGGCCGCGTCCGGTATTGATGAGAATGGCGGTGGGCTTCATCAACCGAAGCCGTTCTGCATTCACCATCTCGCGGGTGGAGTCGGTGAGGGGACAGTGCAGACTGATGATGTCACATTCGCGGAACAACTCGTCCAGCTCCATCTTGCGGATTTCGGGAGGAAGCTGGAAGTTGGTCTTGGAGGTGTAGGCACATACCTTCATACCGAAGCCGATGGCGATGCGGGCGGTGGTGAAGCCGGTGTGGCCCAGGCCTACGATTCCAAGCTTCTTTTCGCGCAGTTCGATGAGAGGCGTGTCCCAGAAGCAGAAGTCCTTGCTTGCTGTCCAGCGGCCCCGGTGCACCTCTTCAGAGTGGTGTTGCACTTGCTGGGTGATGTTCAGAATATGGGCAAAGACCATCTGGGCAACGGAGTCGGTGCTGTAGGCGGGAATATTGGTGACAATGATGCCGCGTTCTTTGGCAGCGGCGGTGTCTACGATGTTGTATCCGGTAGCCAGCACACCGATGTATTTCAGTTCGGGCAGTGCCGCCATGTGCTCGGCGGTGAGCACGGTTTTGTTGGTCAGCAGGATTTCTGCACCAGCGGCGCGTTCCAATACTTCCGCAGGGGCGGTGCGGTCGTAGATGGTGCACTCGCCCAAGGCTTGCAATTCGTCCCAGCAAAGGTCACCGGGGTTGGCGGCATAGCCGTCTAATACTACTATATTCATGGAGTTATGAGTTATAAGTTATTTGTTGTGGGGATTTTCTGTATCCGACTTTTAATCTCTAACTTTTAATTTTTAATTTTAATTGATAGTTTACCATTTCTTTTCCTCTCCCCAGAGTTGCTGCATCCGTTCCTTGTGCTTCTGCTCGGCAGGGTTGAGTTGTGGCTCCCAGATACGGCGGTCTTTCAATTCGTCGGGCAGGAATTGCTGCTTGACGAAGTTGCCGGGGTAGTCGTGGGCGTACTTGTACTTCTCGCCGTAGCCCAACTGCTTCATCAGCTTGGTGGGCGCATTGCGCAGGTGCAGGGGGACGGGGAGGTTGCCCGTTTCGCGTACCAGTTCCAGGGCATTGTTGATGGCCATATAGGCTGAATTACTCTTGGGGCTGGTGGCAAGGTATATGGTGGCTTCTGCCAGGGGGATACGTCCTTCGGGCCATCCCACTTTCATCAACGTGTCGAAGCAGGCGTTGGCAAGCAGCAGCGCGTTGGGGTTGGCCAGTCCGATGTCTTCGGAAGCGGAGATGACGAGGCGGCGAGCTATGAAGGCAGGGTCTTCACCGCCTTCTACCATGCGTGCCAGCCAGTAAATGGCGCCATCCGGGTCGCTGCCGCGAATGGATTTGATGAAGGCGGAGATGATGTCGTAGTGCATCTCGCCATCCTTATCGTAAGCAAGAGGGTTCTGTTGAAGGCGTTCGGTCACCATGTCATCCGTGATGAGGACAGGGTCGGTGGCTTCGGAATCTATCACCAGTTCGAGGATGTTGAGCAGCTTGCGGGCGTCTCCTCCGCTGAAGCGGAGCATGGCAGTGGTTTCTTTCAGTTCTATTTTCCGTTCCTTCAGCACGGTGTCCGTGGTGATGGCGCGTTGCAGCAGTTCCAGCAGGTCGTCCTTCTCCAGTGACTTCAGGGTATAGAGCTGGCAGCGGGATAGTAGCGGGCGGATGACCTCGAACGAAGGGTTCTCCGTGGTGGCGCCTATCAGCGTCACGGTGCCTTGCTCCACGGCTCCCAACAGCGAGTCTTGCTGCGACTTGCTGAAACGGTGTATCTCGTCGATGAAGAGGATGGGACTGGCTTGCGAGAAGAAGCGGTTGCTCTTGGCACGCTCTATCACGTCGCGTACATCCTTCACACCGCTGGTCACGGCACTAAGTGTATAGAAAGGGGTTTCCAGCTTGTTGGCGATAATCTGTGCCAGGGTTGTCTTTCCCACTCCCGGAGGGCCCCATAAGATAAACGAAGAGATACGTCCTGCATCAATCATCTTACGCAGCACTGCACCCGGTCCCACTAAATGTTTCTGACCGATATATTCATCTAATGTTCTTGGTCTAAGCCGTTCTGCTAATGGTTGCATAGTATGTAACTCTTAAAAAATCATTAATATCATGAAGCGTATACCGCCCTTCTTCACTCCCGGTATATCCGTATAGGTCAGTCGGCGTACATATTCTATGTGGAGCAGCTTGAAGATATTGTAGATACCTACACTGGCTTCCACATAGGGAGTCTTGCCCATGACGTGGCTGGTGGGTACACCGTCGCGCATGGGGAAGAGGAACAAGTCGGGATTGTTGCTCTTGTATGGGTTGTTCTTGTCCGTCAGCGTGCCCCACAGACCACGGATGCGGAACATCTCGCGCCACTTCAGCTTCTTGATGAGCGGGATGCGGTTGAAGAGTTTTCCGTTCATGTCGTAGCTTAGGTTGAGGGAGGCGTAACGGTCGTTCAGGAACTCCATGTTGTTGATGAGGTTGAAGGACTCGTTGTTCTGCGTAATGTACGAGAGGTTCGCCATCGGTAGGTTCAGCAGGGGGAAGGGAACGGTGTTCCATTGCGCACCGGCACGTGCCGTTACGTCCAGCTTGCCCCACGAGCCGAGCCAGAAGCGCTTCCGGATGCTGGCTTCCGTCAAGTTGAAGTTGTACTCTCCACCCAGCACGCCCTTGAATCCGGCGGTGTGGGAGAGGGTGAAGGTGGGCGCATCCAACGATACGGGCACGCGGCGCTGTTTGGTGTTGACGAAGGTTTCACCAGGAGCGTAACGCAGGGTCACACCCAGCTCGGTAGTGGTGATGTCGTGCACCAGCGTATTCTTTTCATCCCACTGTCCGGGTGTTTCTCCGTTGTTCTTCCAGTATTGCAGTTGCCCCGCAGGCTGGTCGTTGCGGTGGCGTGCCATGGCCTGTACGGAGAAGCCGGTATTGGTCTCCAGCTCGTAGGTCAGCGTGGCGTCGCGCATGTAGGACATTTGGTCTACCGTAGTCCATTTCCAACCGACAAACAAGTTGTCCTTGTCCGTGGCGAGGTACTTGTCCATGGGAGACATCACGTCGTAGGTGTACTTGAAGGCGATGTAGTGCTTCGGGAACTCCCACAATACGTATTCTCGTTTGTTGAAGGAATAGGCCACCTGCCCGGAGTAGAACCATTTCTTGTCCTTGGTTCCGTAGGCACCGTAACCGCTTAGGCTCCAATGCGGGTCGAGGTTACCGGTCGTCATGCCGCTCAGACGGAAGCGCGTGCCGTTGACGTAGTTGCTGGTTATCATTGTATTGATAGGGCCGAAGTCGAACTTGCTGGGATGGTTCTTGCTGCCCGTCTCCACGAAGTTCTCAATCAAGGCTTTCGCCCCGAAGATGACGTACTTGAAGCCGGGAATCTGTTCGATGCGGTTCATGAATACGTCCATCGTGCTCTCCTTCTTGGTGAGGGGCACTTGGCGCACTTTCGCCCAATACTCGTCGCTCTTGGCAAGCATGTTCGCCTCCTTGATGACATTTCCTTTCAGGCGGAAGAGGCGGGGTTCTATCTCCGTGAACTGATAGTCGCTGTATTTGGTGGTCCGTTGCACTTCCAGGCCTTGGATGCCTTTCACAAAGTGCAGTTCCACGGTCATGTCATCATCGGTCAGCACCCAGTTTCCGTCGGGCAGTTGTTCGAACTGCTGCACGATGTCGAGGTTTTCCACGAAGTTGACACCCGTCTTCTTGGGCAGGTTCATGGTACATTTCTTCACGGCATAGGTGGAGTCCTTCACCACGTAGAGGTGCCCCGTGAAACCGAAGTCCTGTGGGTTCTGGGGAACGAAGGTGAGGTGCACGCACTCCTGCCTATCCACCATGAGCGTGTCCATCAAGTAGTATTTGTAGAAGCTGATGGCTCCGCGGCCGATGGGGCTGACGAAGCGGCGTTGCAGCAGGCGGATGTCGTCGTCATAGATGTTGATGTCGGAAAATACGTCCGTAAGGATGGTCCCCAGCATGTCTCCGGTGTTGAAGAACTCTTCGATACCGGTGGAGTTCATACCTTCGATGATGGTCTTTTCGCTTTTGGGGCTTTTACGGAAAATGGTCTTGCTGGCCGTCTCCTTGATGGAGATGGGTAGAATCATTTTGTTGGTCTTGGGTGATACCTCCACCTGGTCTTTGAAGAAGGAGAATTTCTTGTAGATGCCTTTTTCCATTTTGTCAGGGGTGACGTCGTTGAGCGACATCTTCATCTTTTCGTACTTCTGGTACTGGTAGTAGTCGTTCTCTTCCAGTTTCAGCGCCTTCTTGTTCTCGATGACCTTCTTCATGAACTCCACGGCGGGGTTGTTCTTGCGGGAATATTTCTCCTTTTGGGGCTTCACCACGACCTCGGAGAGCATGATGTCATCCGATTGCAGTTTGACGTTCAGCACCCGGGTGCCGGGTTTCAGTTTTACTTTCTTGGTGATATAGCCTACGGCGGAGAACGTCAGCTCATCCCAGCCTTTGCGGGTTTCCACCTGGTATTCACCGTTTGCGTTGGAGATGCCGCCTACACCTTTCCCTTCATACTGTACGGTGATGTACATCAGCGGTTCGTTCGTGAGGGAGTCTGTGATGACACCCTTTATCTGGGCGGATGCGCTGATGGAGACGAACAGTGACAGCAGGAAAAGGGCGTAAATTGTATATCTTTGCTTCATAAGTTACAGATAATTCGGGCGCAAAGTTAACAAATTAAGGTTAATCAAGAAGCAAATATAGACTAAAGAAACGGGAGATATGGTTAAATGAACGTGAAAGTCGTATGTCTTGTTTACCGGATACAGATAAAAAACGTACAGAAGCCTTATAGAAAAGTTGCCGGATATAAAGGATAAAGTTGCACAACGTATGGATAAAGTTCTATCCCAAGCCTTGGGATAGAAAGACCCAAGCTTGGGATAAGCGTCCGTAGGTTTGGGATAGACGTTTGCAAGCTTGGGATAGAGTTTATGGAGGATTATGAATTGTTGCCGTTCAGTAGTGTCTGTACGATGCGTTCCGCCGTTCGTCCGTCCCAGCGGTCGGGCAGGGTGGTGTGCTTCCATTCTCCGTGCAGCAGCTTGTCGAGCGAGGCGGAGAGAGCGAAGGAATTTTCGCCTACCAGCTCGTTGGTACCGATGCGCCAGGTTTCGGGATGCTCGGCATAGGTATTGAGGGTGATGCAGGGGACGTCGAGGAAGGTAGCTTCTTCGGCGATGTTTCCCGAGTCGGTGACGATGCCCCGTGCCTGGTTGATGAGGAATCCGAAGTGCAGGTAACTCTGCGGAGGCAGGATGTGCAGGTTGGGAGCATTCACTTCCAGCGACTTCACCGCCTTTTGCACGTAGGGGTGTAGCGGGGCGACGATAGGCATGCCGCCGGCCTTCTCGATGACGGTCTGGAGCAGGGAGTGCAGTACGGCTTTCTTCTCCAGCAGGTCGCGGCGGTTGAGGGTGAGCAGCAGGTAGTTCCCTTTCCGCAGGCCGAGGCTGGAGAACCACATGGGCTGCACCAGGCGGTGGCGGTTGAAACGGATGGTGTCAATCAGTATGTTGCCCACGTAGTGGATATATTCGGGTATCATGCCCTCCTGGTTGAGGTTGCGGTTGGCCACCATGCCGGCGGTGAAGAGATAGTCGGAAATGGCGTCCACGATGGTGCGGTTCACCTCGCGGGGCATGTTCATGTCGAAAGAGCGTGTGCCGGCTATGACGTGCGCCACCTTCAGTCCGCGCTTCTTGGCGACGATGGAGCAGCTCATAGTGGCGGTCATGTCATCTACCACCAGTACGACTTGTGCCGGATGCCCGTCCAACTCCCGCTCGAAGGCGAGCATGATGGAGGCTGCCACCTGCGAGTGGTTGTGTCCGGTGACACCGAGGTAGGCATCCGGTTTCCTCATGGAAAGGTCGGAGAAGAGCGAGGCATCCAGGCTGGTGTCATCCTGCGGACCGGTGTAGACGATGCGGTAGGAGATGTTCTTTCCTGCCTCTCTGGCGGCGTCGATGGCGCGGCAGATGGGGGCTATTTTCATGAAGTTGGGGCGTGCGCCCGATACGATTGTTATTCTCATTGTCGTAGTTGGTGAAAAATGATACGACAAAAATACGTTTTCTTAGGGAAATTATTTGTTACTTTGCCTATTATTTT
>X301_European_Hare__coassemble_1648_pt1 | contig 9458 bp, 9 predicted proteins | sample X301_European_Hare__metabat2_high_PE_019 | metagenome-assembled genome bin X301_European_Hare
ACAGACAGGATTTGTGCATCTTGGTAAATCCCAGGAAATCCTCCAGCACAGATATCAGTGTGTCCACCTCATAGCCTACACGCGTACGTCCCGAGATATTGACATACGAAAGGTCTTTGGCAATTTGTGAAGCATCAATATTGATTTCCTTGGAAATCTGGGTGGATGATACGAATCGTTCCCCCTTTTGTTTCAGCAACTTTACATTGGAAAGGTACCACGGAAGCCGGCGCAAGGTAGGTTCCGGCACCTTCATGGTTTCTTTTTTCTGTAACGGACTGCTCATAGTTTCTTATTTAAGTTCTCAATATTGCGATTGGCAAAAGTAGTGCTTTTTTTCTAATCAGTAACACGGATGCAACAAAAGCTTAACATAATTTCTAATTGCATAATTCCACATAATATCGTACTTTTGGGAAGTTTAAAAGAAAGAAGTATGAAGAATAATGATTGGAAAGAACGGTTGAATATAGTCTATTCCACCAACCCGGACTACAACTATGAGATGAATGACGATGAGGAGCAAGCTACCCTCCCCCCTGCACAACAACGCCTGCGTGTACAGCTGGACCGCAAGAACCGGGGTGGCAAAGTCGTCACTCTTGTCACAGGTTTCGTGGGCACCGACAATAATCTGAAAGAACTGGGCAAATTGCTGAAAAGTAAATGTGGAGTAGGCGGAAGTGCCAAAGATGGAGAAATCATCGTGCAAGGCGACTTCAAACAACGTGTCATCGACCTCCTGAAGGCAGAAGGATACACGCAAACCAAGCCCGTGGGATAAACGCATCATCCGTCTCACTGCAACTGTAGAGGCATAAAAAAGTGACCGTTTAGGAATTCAACTCCATATACGGCCACTTCTTTTTATAGAATCGTTTCTAAGCGGAATTATTCAGCGCGCAAAGTAAAACGTTTGAAGTCAACAACCTTCAATTCAGGATCAGCTTCTTTCAAGACTTCTCTAACTGTCTTCTTGCCGTCCATGATGTCTTCCTGGTTCAGCAAGCAAACTTCTTTCAAGAACTTGCCAAGACGGCCCTTAGCAATATTCTGAATCATTTGTTCAGGCAGATGTGCAGCTTTCTCGGCAGAAACAGTAGCAATGATTTCCTTTGCCTTTGCCACGTCTTCAGCAGTAATCCAGCCCTTGGCCATGTTGCTTTCCATGTGGTCTTCGCTGTCCACGTGAGCCGGGTTGATACCAGCCTTCTTCAAAGCAGCCTCAACAGCCTTCTGTACCTGTTCAGCTTTTGTCTTCTCGATAGCAACATCTATTTCCTTCTGCTTGATTTCTTCAGATACGCCATCTTCGTCTACTGCAATCGGGTTCATGGCAGCAATCTGCATGGCAATCTGCTTAGCCAGTCCTTCTTCAACAGCCTTGTTGAAAGCAACAATAGTGCAGAGGCCATTTCTGTTCATGTGGTTATAAACCACAGTGCTTGCGCCTTCTACAGTCATGTAACCATCCAGCTCCATCTTCTCGCCAGTGATACCGCTACGGTCTGTTACAGCATCCTGTACAGTACCGTTGCCCATCGGCAGAGCTTTTACTTCGTCCAGAGTCTTGCACTTGTTAGCTACGGCAAGGTCCAGAATATCCTGAGTCAGTTTCACGAAATCAACATTCTGAGCCACGAAGTCAGTTTCGCACTTCAAAGCGATGATAACGGCAAAGTCACCCGTAGTCTTAGCCAGCACACAGCCTTCAGAAGCCTCGCGGTCTGAACGCTTAGCTGCAACAGCTTGTCCCTTCTTACGGATAATTTCCATTGCCTTGTCGAAATCGCCTTCAGCTTCAGTCAAAGCATTTTTGCAATCCATCATACCAGCACCGGTCATCTTGCGGAGCTTGGTTATATCAGCCATACTTACAGCCATAATATCTTTTTATTTTAATTGTTAATAATATCCTTATAAAGTAATTGAGAGTTGAGAATAGAGAATTGAGAATTGCCGTAAAGTAACTCTCAACTTTCAATTCTCAACTCTCAACAGTATGATTAAGCCTCTTCTTCCTTCATGAAAGCAGCAGCCTTAGCGGCATTGATTGCTTCCTCGTCGGACTTGTCGAGTCTTGCTTTTGTAGCTTTCTTCTTGCCTTTGTTGGCAGGAGCTTCACCGGCAGCTTCCATGTCTACCTTTTCGGCCTTACGTTCTTCCAGACCTTCCTGCATAGCAGCGCAGCAAGCATCAAGAATAACTTCTACTGACTTAGTAGCGTCATCATTTGCCGGGATTACGAAATCGATATTCGTAGGATCGGAGTTTGTATCAACGATACCGAATACGGGAATACCCAGACGGTTAGCTTCACGAACTGCGATGTTTTCCTTCATTACGTCGATAACGAACAGAGCAGACGGCAGACGAGTCAAGTCAGCGATAGAGCCCAAAGTCTTGTCCAACTTTGCACGTTGACGTGAAATCTGAAGAATTTCTCTCTTGGAGAGGTTTGAATAGGTACCGTCGCTTGTCAACTTGTCGATGGTAGCCATCTTCTTGACAGCCTTACGGATAGTCGGGAAGTTAGTCAACATACCACCCGGCCAACGCTCGATTACATAAGGCATATTTACAGATGCAGCCTTATCGGCAACCACCTGCTTAGCTTGTTTTTTAGTAGCAACAAACAGGACTTTCTTTCCTGATTTAGCGATTTGCTTCAAAGCTTCAGCAGCTTCGTCAATTTTAGCAACCGTCTTGTTGAGGTCAATGATGTGAATACCATTGCGCTCCATGAAGATGTAAGGAGCCATTGCAGGGTTCCACTTTCTTTTCAAGTGACCGAAGTGGCAACCGGCTTCTAATAATGTATCAAAATTTGTTCTAGACATTTTCTTTTAAATTAATCGTTTACTTTCTTTTTTGTTTCTTCTAAACCAACCGCCGGGTAGTCTGAATCTGAAGAGTCCCGGTAGTTTAGATACTAAACGCTTTTTCAGTTGAGAGTTGAGAGGTGAAAGTCGAGAATTAAGCAACTTGTCCGCCCCAACCGTTCTCCAACTCTTAACGTTTACTGAACTGGAATCTACGACGTGCTTTCGGTTGTCCCGGTTTCTTACGTTCAACAGAACGAGGATCACGAGTCATGAAACCTTCAGAACGGAGAGCAGCCTTGTCCTCAGCATTGATTTTCACCAGTGCGCGGGCAATTGCCAAACGCAAAGCCTGAGACTGGCCGGTGAAACCGCCACCGCAGAGATTAACTTTGATGTCGTACTTTTCAGCAACACCCAGCTTATTCAACGGCTGTTTAACTACATACTGAAGAATGCTTGATGGAAAGTACTCTGCGAGGTCTCTCTTATTAATAGTAATCTTTCCAGTACCTTCGCTTACGAAAATACGTGCAATTGCACTTTTACGTCTGCCTAATGCATTTACTACTTCCATTATCTCTTATTTAAGTACGTTAATATCAATCATTTTCGGGTTCTGAGCATCGTGTTTGTGCTCGCTGCCGGCATATACATACATATTGCCCAGCAATTTTGCGCCCAACTTGTTCTTAGGCAACATACCCTTTACTACTTTTCTCAGTAACTTGTCATCACCGTTCGGTTTTGCCTGCAAACGGGCAGGAGTGATTTCTCTCTGGCCGCCGGGATAACCTGTATATGACAGATATACCTTGTCATTCCACTTGTTACCGGTTAATTTTACTTTGTCGGCATTGATAATGATCACATTATCGCCACAATCTACGTGAGGAGTAAAGTTTGGTTTATACTTTCCTCTCAACAGCTTCGCAACTTTTGCGCCCAGACGACCCAATACTTGGTCGGTAGCGTCAACAATGACCCATTCTTTAGTCACTGTAGCTTTGTTTGCAGAAATGGTCTTGTAACTTAAAGTATCCACTCTTAATTGTTTTTTAAAATGTTACTACTAAAATGTTTTTCTTCACCGCAAGCCAGTCATCCCGGACAATGGAAGATTAACTCGCTATGAATTAAATGCTTATCCTTTTGAGATAATAATCGGCTTGCAAAGGTACGGTTTTTCTTAGAACTGGCAAAAGTTTTCCACTTTTTTTTAGAGAGCCACTTGGCTGATATACAACAGACAAAGTTATCCTGCGGAGAAACGAAAGAATCTCCGCTAGAACAACTCTTTATGATGCGGCCTTCATCGGCCAATGCCGTCATAGAAGACCTTCAAAGCTGCATTGAGAAAGAAACGGGAAAGAGAAAGAAATATCAACGAACAAGGTCCTCGGGGAATTTCGCGGGCATGCCCACCCGCTTCCATGTTTCATGGAACCATGTATTCAGTTCATTCCCATTCAAGTCCTTAGCTATAAAATACTTCAGGTACATTACCCCGTCGTCCCCTATTTCAAACTCCAATATATTGTCTTTGTGGTCCAACATGGGCAGATGGATGTTTTTCTCAATACTTTCCTTATAGGAATTATCCGTCAGCTGCTGATAAGTCCCATACCCCGTGATGATGGCATCCTTGCCAGGAATCATTGTAAAGTTGACAATGCGGCCGTCATCACTCAGCACTTTAAAGGTATTACTCGGTTTCAATATCCCGGGAACATCCGGGATTTCGGACACATAATGACATAACTGCCAAATTCCTGCCAGTTCCGCAGGCCTAAACTCTGCGCTCTCCTGCGCATTGGCTCCCGCTACCGCAAGCAGCACCGCTGCCAGCATGGTAAAGAAATAGTTCCGTTTCATATTCGTATGATGTTGGTTAACGTTATGTCGTTCCGCTAGACACAAATATAAAGATTTATTTTGAGATTATAACATTTTTGGGTATAAAAAAACCGCACAAACAACAGAATGTTTGTGCGGATGATTTTATCCAGTTTGTATATTCCGAAACTTAGAACTCGGCGTTGCGCGGCGTACGCGGAAACGGTATGACATCACGGATATTCGTCATGCCCGTAACGAACAGCAGCAAGCGCTCAAAGCCTAAACCGAACCCGGAGTGGGGACATGTACCGAACTTACGGGTATCGAGATACCACCACATATCCTTCATCGGGATGTGAAGTTCGTCAATGCGCGTCATCAGCTTGTTGTAATCCGATTCACGTTCGGAACCGCCAATGATTTCTCCAATCTTCGGGAAGAGTACATCCATGGCACGCACGGTCTTGCCGTCTTCGTTCTGCTTCATATAGAACGCTTTGATTTCCTTCGGATAGTCAGTCAGGATAACCGGACGCTTGAAGTGGTCTTCCACCAGATAGCGCTCGTGTTCGGAAGCCAAGTCAACTCCCCAGTACACCGGGAATTCAAACTTATGCCCTTTGGCAACAGCCTCTTCCAATATCTTGATACCTTCCGTATAAGGCAGGCGCACGAAGCTTTCTTTCAAGACACCTTGCAGACGTTCAATCAAGCCCTTATCAAACATGTCATTGAGGAACTTCACATCGTCGGCACAGTTGTCCAAAGCCCACTGTACACAATATTTGATGAAATCTTCCGCCAGGTCCATATTGTCCGTAATATCATTGAACGCCACTTCCGGCTCAATCATCCAGAACTCTGCCAAGTGGCGGGGAGTATTGGAATTCTCGGCACGGAACGTAGGACCGAATGTATAGATGGCTCCCAATGCAGTAGCGGCAAGTTCGCCTTCCAACTGTCCGGAAACAGTCAGGCTGGCCTGCTTTCCGAAGAAGTCATCATCGTAAATAATGGAACCGTTCTCATCTTTCTTCAAGTCGTAAAGGTTCTTCGTAGTCACCTGGAACATCTGGCCTGCGCCTTCGCAGTCGGAAGCCGTGATAATCGGAGTATGAAAATAGAAGAATCCTCTGTCATGGAAGAACTTGTGGATGGCAATCGCCATATTATGACGAATACGGAACACAGCCCCGAACGTATTGGTACGGGGACGCAGATGGGCTATCTCACGGAGGAACTCCATGGAATGACCTTTCTTCTGCAACGGATACGTGTTATCGCAAGTTCCCAGCACTTCGATTTCGCGGGCCTGCACTTCGGCCTTCTGACCGGAACCGACAGATTCCGTCAGCACACCGTTTACGCTCAAACAAGCACCGGTAGTAATCTCTTTCAGCATCTCCTCATCGAAGTTACCCAAGTCTACTACAATCTGCACATTATTTATTGTAGAACCGTCATTCAGCGCGATAAAGTTTACTTGCTTACTACCTCTGCGGGTACGAACCCAGCCCTTCACGTTGACCATAGCGCCAAAATCTTCACGCTTCAGCAGGTCAACAATCTTTGTTCTACTAATCTTTTCCATAAAACAGTTATTATACCTTATTATATATTACTCAAAAGAACCCATGCGCAGGAAGTTCACCTCTTGTTCCGTGAGGTAACGCCATTCGCCGCGGCGCAGGCCTTTCTTGGTTAAACCGGCAAAATACACACGGTCCAGTTTCATCACCTTGTATCCCAGCGATTCGAAGATACGACGCACGATACGATTCTTGCCGGAGTGGATTTCAATACCGACATCATCTTTCTTGAAGTCATCCGTATAGCTGATGGCATCTGCATGGATTTCCCCGTCATCCAGTTGAATACCGGCTGCAATCTGCTCCATATCGGCTTTTGTCAGGTTCTTGTCCAAATGCACATGATATATCTTCTTCTTCAGATACTTGGGATGCGTCAGCTTGGAAGCCAGGTCACCATCGTTTGTCAGCAGCAACACACCTGTAGTATTACGGTCCAGACGACCTACCGGATAAATACGTTCGTCGCATGCGCCCTTCACCAAATCCATCACCGTGCGACGTGCTTGGGGGGCAGCCGAAGGAGTCACCGTATCCTTCGGCTTGTTCAGCAGTACGTAAATCTTACGTTCTATGCTGACCGTCTGGTCGTGGAACTTCACTTCATCACCGCGCTTAATCTTGGTTCCCAATTCCGTCACCACCTCTCCGTTTACAGAAACGACTCCGGCAGTGATGAATTCATCAGCCTCGCGACGGGAGCAAACACCGGCATTGGCCAGGAATTTGTTCAAGCGGATAGGCTCGTTCGGGTCCACAAACTGCTCCTTATATTCTATCTGTTTCTTCTTGCTGTACTTAGCATTGGGGTCATAATCGGCCGAACGACGGACTGGACGGCTATAGCTGTCTCTGTTGCCGTATCCGCCAGGTCTTCCACCACCCGAATTGAAGCGTGGACGATAAGGACGGTCACCACCCTCATTATTGTAGCGAGGACGCTGCGGACGGTCGCCATCTTCGCTGTTATAGCGCGGACGATAGGGACGGTCCGTATTATAAGAACGGTCGCTGTTGTAGGAGCGGTCGCCGTTATAAGGACGTTGCGGACGGTCACCACCCTCATTGCCATAACGCGGGCGCTGCGGACGGTCACTATTATAAGGGCGTTGCGGACGGTCGCCACCTTCGCTGTTATAGCGCGGACGGTAAGGACGGTCACCCGAATTGTTTCCATAAGGGCGTTGCGGACGGTCGCCGCCTTCGCTGTTATAGCGCGGACGATAGGGACGGTCGCCATTATCGTTATTGTAACGAGGACGCTGCGGACGGTCACCATTGTCCGCACCAGGATTAAAGCGCGGGCGATAAGGGCGGTCACTGTTATAAGGACGCTGCGGGCGGTCCCCGTTTTCACTGTTAAATCTGGGGCGATAAGGACGGTCGCCATTATCACGGTTGTAAGACGGACGGCTGTAGCCACCTTCCTTGTTAAATTGGTTACCATCGCGGCCGGCACCTGAGTTCTCCTCTGCGGAAGAAGCATCACGCCAAGTTTCGTTTTCTGTACTCATTGTTTTTTATTCGAATAAAATTAAACCTTGGCCTCACGGCCATTCATTGTCTCTATTATACCTTGAATTTTATATGTTTCTATAACAATTGCCGGAGTAAAAAGTTGAAATTCCTCCGGTACACTTCTGTGGTTGCTTAAATTCCCGTATAAGTATGGGGGGTAATCACCCGCAATTCTTTCTTTATCTCTTCACTTACATTCAGTCCCTCTATAAATTCCTTGATAGACGCTTCCGTAATGGCCTGATTGGTACGGGTCAACGCTTTCAACGCTTCATAAGGATGCGGATAGGCCTCGCGGCGCAGAATGGTCTGGATAGCCTCGGCCACCACGCTCCAGCAATTGTCCAGGTCACGGTAGATGGCCGGTTCGTTCAACAGCAACTTACGCAAACCCTTCAAAGAACTTTGTATGGCAATAATGATATGCCCAAACGGCATACCCACATTGCGGAGCACGGTAGAGTCCGTCAAGTCACGCTGCAAACGGGAAACCGGCAGTTTTACCGCCAAGTGCTCAAGAATAGCATTCGCCATGCCCAGGTTTCCTTCCGCATTTTCAAAGTCAATCGGGTTCACCTTGTGCGGCATCGCGCTGGAGCCCACCTCACCGGCTTTAATCTTCTGCTTGAAATATTCCATAGAGATATATTGCCAGAAGTCACGGTTCATATCAATCATCACCGTATTGATGCGCTTCATGGCATCAAAGATGGCAGACAGATTATCGTAATTGGATATCTGGGTAGTATACTCCTCGCGTTCCAAGCCAAGCTTTTCGGAAACGAACTTATTGCCGAATGCCTTCCAGTCATATTCCGGATAAGCCACATGATGGGCATTGTAATTACCCGTAGCGCCACCGAACTTTGCTGTCACCGGACAAGCCTTCAGCGTTGCCAACTGGCGTTCCAGACGGTAGACAAACACCATTACCTCCTTGCCCAAACGGGTAGGCGAAGCCGGTTGTCCGTGTGTCTTGGCAAGCATGGGGATAGCGGCCCACTCTTCCGCATAAGCACGGAGCTGCGCTATCAGTTCCTCTATTTGAGGATAGTACACCTGCTCCAACGCCTCCTTTACAGACAAAGGAACAGACGTATTGTTGATATCTTGTGAAGTCAGGCCAAAATGGATGAACTCCTTATAGTCGTCCATACCACCCAACTTGTCAAACTCTTCTTTCAAGAAATACTCCACAGCCTTCACATCATGGTTCGTCACGCTCTCAATGTCCTTAATGCGTTGCGCGTCGGCTTCGGAAAAGTTACGGTAAATGTTTCTCAAGGTTTCGAAAACACCCTTATCCACCCCTTTCAGCTGCGGCAAAGGCAGCTCACACAGCGTGATAAAGTATTCTACTTCAACTTGTACACGGTATTTAATCAGTGCAAATTCTGAAAAATAGGCAGCCAAAACATCCGTTTTGCCTCTGTATCGACCGTCAATCGGAGAGATTGCGGTAAGTAAATCAAGTTTCATACGTCGTATTTATGATGATAATTATCGGACTGCAAAATTACTGCTTTTTTCTGAGTAACAAGACATAAAGAATAAAGATTTTAAGAAAAGGAAGTTAATGGATAAAAAAATGACCTTACAATCGCTTGCAAGACCACCTTCGAATGAAAATTTCCAGTGGGCGTTGACGGATTCGAACCGCCGACCCTCTGCTTGTAAGGCAGATGCTCTG
>X301_European_Hare__coassemble_1730_pt1 | contig 8837 bp, 7 predicted proteins | sample X301_European_Hare__metabat2_high_PE_019 | metagenome-assembled genome bin X301_European_Hare
CAGAAAAGCGCTCTACACAAGCATTAAAAGCATTGTCTCCCGGATTTTTCCGAAGATACTCATGAATGGAGTCCATACGGGCAACCGCATCGCGAAGCGCATCACCGGAAACATTCTGAGGAAGATATTTGAAAATATGGCGCACACGTACCTGTCCTCCACGATGATGAGCCTTCATCCTGTCATACCACCGGCGGGCAGCAGCATCCGCTTCAACCGTATCGGTCAGGTATGATTCTACCAGCCGGGCACGATAGTTCTCCACTTCCTCGCGGAAAGCAAAAGCCGTATCCAAACCGGCAGCTTCAGCATCACCTACTTTCAGTTTGAAATTCACAAAATGCTCTACATATTTTCCCGGTGTAGCGTGTTTAAGAGCGAGCAATGATTTATCCCTGTTATAGCTATACTCAAATTCAGAACGGAGCACATCCTTTCCATTAATACGCATCAACACCGGATCCTGCTGAGCAAAAACATTCCAACCCAACCAAAGAAAGATCACCGCCAAACAACTCTTTATCATAATCACCTTTTTAAAGAAACGAACAAAATCAAATGCAGATACGGCACAAAGATACAATTTCAGAAATAATATGCCCATTTCACATCGAAAAAACCATACGTACTCCTCAATAAATCTTCCGTCCAATAAGAACAATGCCCGAAAAGTATAGTTTTACTTTCCGGGCATATATCGTTAAGTGTGTATGTTTCCTTTATTCAGGACGGCTGTAATTCGGCGCCTCGCTGGTGATTGCAACATCATGCGGATGGCTTTCAAGCACGCCGGCATTAGTGATACGGGTAAATTTGGCATCGTGCAGCTTTTCGATATTAGCCGCACCGCAATATCCCATACCTGCACGCAAACCACCGGTCAACTGGTAGATAACCTCATATAGAGTGCCCTTATAAGGAACACGAGCAGCGATACCCTCCGGTACGAGCTTCTTCACATCACTTGTTCCACTCTGGAAGTAACGGTCTTTAGAACCATGTTCCATAGCCTCCAAAGAGCCCATACCGCGATAAGACTTGAATTTACGCCCGTTGAAGATAATCGTTTCGCCCGGAGACTCTTCCGTTCCGGCCACCAATGAGCCAATCATTACAGAATAACCACCGGCAGCCAAAGCCTTCACCACATCGCCGGAGTAACGCAAACCGCCATCGGCAATCAGAGGAATACCCGTACCTTTCAATGCTTTTGCCACATCGTATACGGCAGACAACTGGGGAACACCCACACCGGCAACTACGCGAGTGGTACAGATAGAACCCGGACCGATACCCACTTTCACACCGTCGGCACCAGCCTCAACCAATGCTTTCGCGGCCTCTCCGGTTGCAATATTACCTACTACTATATCAATGTTCGGGAAACGTTTCTTAGCCTCTTTCAACTTCTCGATTACAAACATAGAGTGCCCATGCGCCGTATCAATCACAATGGCGTCCGCACCTGCATCCACCAATGCCTGCATACGGTCCAGCGTATCCACTGTCACGCCTACCCCGGCAGCCACACGAAGACGGCCTTTGCTATCTTTGCAGGCCATCGGCTTGTCTTTTGCCTTAGTAATATCCTTGTAGGTAATCAAACCTACCAATTTATTATCTTTATCAACTACCGGTAACTTTTCTATTTTATGTTCCTGCAGGATTTGGGCAGCAGCTTCCAAGTCGGTTGTCTGATTGGTAGTAACGATGTTACTTTTCGTCATCACCTCATCAATACGCTTGTTATGGTCTTTCTCAAAACGAAGGTCGCGGTTGGTAACAATTCCCACCAAATGTCCTTCATCATCTACTACCGGAATACCGCCAATCTTATACTCGGCCATCAAGCCCAATGCATCGGCTACCGAAGATCCTCTCTTGATAGTCACCGGATCATAAATCATACCATTTTCGGCACGCTTTACAATAGCAACCTGACGAGCTTGTTCCTCAATAGACATATTCTTATGGATAACACCGATACCACCTTCACGAGCAATGGCAATGGCCATTTTCGCTTCGGTAACAGTGTCCATAGCAGCTGTTACAAACGGGATTTTTAACTCAATGTTGCGTGAGAACTTAGTCGAGAGTTCGACTGTTTTAGGGAGTACCTCAGAGTAAGCAGGGATCAACAGAACGTCATCGTAAGTCAATCCATCCATTACAATCTTATCAGCAATAAATGACATAGGGCTATGCGTTTAAAATTTATTGCGTGCAAATATACGGTTTTTATTCCATTCCGTATACTTGCACGCAACATTTTTTTCTTTTTTATCAACTAAAACCAATCAGTTTGCCATCTCTGAAATAAACTTGATGCGTACCAAACGTACCTCTTCTTCCGTAAAGTCATCACCCAACTCATCCAGAGCATCGTCAATCTTATCAGTGGTAGATTCCTTGAAATAATCATAGATATCCAGCAAGTGGTCTTCATCCATAATATCCTCCAAGAAATAGTCGATATTCAATTTCGTTCCGGAGTAGACGATAGCTTCTATCTCATCCAGCAGCTCTTCAAACTCAATGCCCTTTGACATGGCAATGTCATCCAATGCCACCTTACGATCAATGGCCTGAATGATGGCCACCTTCATTTTTGACTTATTGGCCACAGTACGCACACGCAAGTCCTCGGGACGTTCAATCTCATTCTCCTCACAGTGCCGCTTAATGAGTTTACAGAATTCCTCGCCGTAGCGTTTTGCCTTTCCGGCTCCTACACCCGGTATGTTCTGCAACTCGTCCAAAGTCACCGGATATATGGTCGCCATCGCTTCCAAAGACGGATCCTGGAAAATGACATAAGGAGGAACTTCCAACTTCTTGGACAACTTCTTTCGTAAGTCCTTCAACATGGAGTACAATGCCGGGTCTACCGCACACGCACCGCCTCCACGTGCAGGTGCTTCCTCTTCCACATCCTCAAAGTCATTGTCTTCCACTATCTTGAATGATTTGGGATGTTTAAGGAACTTCCTACCGTCATCCGTCACTTTCAGCAAGCCATAGTTTTCGACATCCTTACTCAGATAACCGGCAATAAGCGCCTGACGGATCACAGCATTCCACGTTTTGTCTTCTTCGCCCATACCAGAGCCGAACACTTCAAGATCTTCGTGCAGATGCGCCTGCACCTCTGAAGTTTCCTTACCTTGTATTATGTCTATAATATAGTCCGCTTTAAAATTTTCTTTCACCGCGAGAATAGCTTCAATCACGGTACACAATAATTCTTGAGCTTCCACTTGTTTTTTCGGATTTAAACAGTTGTCACAATTACCACAATTTTCTTCCATATATTCTTCACCGAAGTAATGAAGCAACGCCTTTCGGCGGCATACGGAAGATTCGGCATACGCAGCAGTCTCCAGCAGAAGCTGCTTGCCAATTTCCTGCTCTGCTACAGGTTTTCCTTGCATAAACTTCTCGAGCTTCTGCAAGTCTTTATTGGTATAGAAAGTAATACACTGCCCTTCTCCCCCATCTCTTCCGGCACGTCCGGTCTCCTGGTAATATCCTTCCAGACTTTTAGGTATATCGTAATGAATGACATAGCGCACATCCGGTTTGTCAATCCCCATACCAAAAGCAATGGTAGCTACAATCACATCAATTTTTTCCATCAGGAAATCATCCTGGTTCTGTGTTCGTGTAGCCGAATCCATTCCGGCATGATAGGCACGGGCATTGATTCCGTTTGCCTGCAGGATTTCAGCAAGTTCCTCCACTTTCTTCCGGCTCAGGCAATAGATAATGCCTGACTTTTCGGGATTGTTCTTAATGAACTTGATGATGTCCCGGTCTACATTTGCAGTCTTGGGGCGTACCTCATAATAGAGATTCGGGCGGTTGAACGATGACTTGAACACCTGCGCATCCACCATACCCAGATTCTTCTGGATGTCATGCTGCACTTTCGGTGTAGCCGTCGCAGTCAACGCTATCAGAGGGGCTTTTCCTATTTCATTGATAATGGGACGGATGCGGCGATACTCAGGACGGAAGTCATGGCCCCATTCAGAGATACAATGGGCTTCGTCCACGGCATAGAACGAAATCTTCACCGTTTTCAGAAACTCCACATTCTCTTCCTTCGTCAGTGATTCCGGAGCCACATACAACAGCTTTGTCTTGCCACTGAGTATGTCGGACCGGACCTGATCTATCGCACTCTTGTTTAGGGAAGAATTGATGAAGTGGGCTATCCCATCCTCTTCGCTGAAGTTACGCATCGCATCGACCTGATTCTTCATCAAGGCAATCAGAGGAGAAATCACGATACCCGTGCCTTCCATCAATAAAGAAGGCAACTGATAGCATAAAGATTTTCCTCCACCGGTAGGCATCAACACGAATGTATCATTACCTGCCAACAGATTCTCTATGATTGCTTCCTGATTTCCTTTAAATGTGTCGAACCCGAAGTATTTCTTCAGCTGGTCTGTCAAATTAATCTTCTTCCCTGCCATGATTCATTAGGTTGTTGTTTATTGAGTTAACTTTTAATAGTGGTACTCCGCCTTGTTTTCACAAAGAACCCTAACAAAGTTATAAACAACTTCTTAAATTTCAAGCATAATCCATCGAATATTTTTCAATAAAAAGTAAAATAGTCGGTTTTACCCCGTATTACCATCTGATTCTTAAGCACTTTGCAGTCGTGCTATATTTGCCTTTTCAAGCTGGCGCTTGGCGTAGTCCAACGTCACAACAAAATTGTCCTTCTGTTCTGACGGAATTTCGAACATGGCATCCATCATAATTGTCTCCACAATGGAACGCAAGCCGCGGGCTCCCAACTTATATTCTACCGCTTTATCCACGATATATTCAAATACAGCATCTTCAAACGTCAGCTTCACATTGTCCATCTCAAACAGTTTGATGTATTGCTTGATGATGGAATTCTTCGGTTCCGTAAGAATGGAGCGCAATGCCGCACGGTCCAACGGATTCAGATAAGTCAGCACCGGAAGGCGGCCGATAATCTCGGGAATCAGTCCGAACGACTTCAAATCCTGCGGAGCAATGTACTGCATCATGTTGCTCTTATCAATGGTTGCCGTATTGCGTACAGCGCTATACCCGACAACGTGCGTATTCAGCCGCTGGGCAATTTTCTTTTCAATGCCATCGAAAGCCCCACCGCAAATGAACAGGATATTCTTGGTATTGACCGGAATCATTTTCTGGTCGGGATGCTTGCGCCCACCCTGAGGAGGCACATTCACCACAGAACCCTCCAGCAGTTTCAGCAATCCCTGCTGCACGCCTTCACCACTCACATCACGGGTAATGGAAGGATTATCACCCTTGCGTGCTATTTTGTCTATCTCATCAATAAACACGATACCTTGCTCTGCCTCGGGCACGTTATAATCCGCCACCTGGAGCAGACGCGTCAAAATGCTTTCAATGTCCTCACCCACATAACCTGCCTCTGTCAGAACCGTTGCATCTACAATAGTAAAAGGAACATGCAGCAACTTGGCGATAGTACGCGCCAATAACGTCTTTCCTGTACCGGTACTGCCTACCATGATGATGTTCGATTTTTCAATTTCCACATCATCACCGCCGTCCTTCTGGAGCAGACGTTTGTAATGGTTGTACACCGACACAGACAAGAAACGCTTGGCATCGTCCTGACCAATGACATATTGATCGAGGAACTTCTTTATTTCTACGGGTTTAGGAAGTTCTTTCAGATTCAGCTTCGTGGCACTTGCCTTCTTGCCAGCCCCCAAAGCCTCCTGAGTAATCTCATAAGCCTGGGTGGCGCAACTGTCGCAGATATAGCCATTCATCCCCGTTATGAGAAATCCGACTTCATCTTCGGTGCGACCGCAAAAACTGCATCTATTTTTATTCTTTCTTGAATCTGCCATATTTATTTTTTAATCAAAACCTCATCTACCATACCATATTCTTTGGCCTCCTGGGCTGTCATCCAGTAGTCACGGTCAGAATCTGCCCATACCTTGTCAAAGGGAGTGTGGGAGTGGTCGGCGATAATGGTATAAAGTTCTTTCTTCAACTTCTGGATTTCACGTGCCGTGATTTCAATATCCGAGGCCTGCCCCTGGGCACCTCCCATCGGCTGGTGTATCATCACGCGGGAGTGGGTCAATGCGGAGCGTTTGCCTTCGGCACCGGCAACCAGCAATACGGCTGCCATGCTTGCCGCCATTCCAGTACAGATGGTAGCCACATCACTACTGATGAACTGCATGGTATCATAAATACCCAGACCGGCATATACCGAACCGCCCGGCGAATTGATATAGATGGAAATATCCTTGCCCGGATCCACCGAATCCAGATAAAGCAACTGAGCCTGCAAAGTATTGGCTGTATAGTCATCAACCTGCGTACCGAGGAAAATGATGCGGTCCATCATCAGACGGGAAAACACGTCCAACTGCGTTACATTGAGCTGGCGTTCCTCGAGGATATAGGGATTCAAATAGCCGGCTTGTGATTTAATCACATCGTCCAGCACCAAACTGTTCATACCAAGATGCTTGGTAGCGTATTTTCTAAAATCATCCATTTCTTTCTATTTTTTAATTTATAAGGATACAAAGAAACAAAAAAGAACACAGAGACACAAAAAAACACAGAGTTATAGTTTGTCAAACTCTGTGTTTCTTTATAAATTTTAGCCGTAGGCTCACATTACTCTTATGCAAACATCTTATTGAACTCTTCAGCAGAAACGTTCTTATGCTCCAGTTCCACCTGAGACTTCAATGCTGCAGCCAATTTAGATTCAACCACACGATTAACCAAGCCTTCTATGCTCTCTTTCTTCTTAAGCATTTCCTTTGAGTAGTTTTCCAGGATTTCTTCAGGCACACTCATCATACCATATTGTGCAAACTGTGCGCGGGTAGCTTCCTTAGCCATGTTTGTGATGTCTTCCTGCTCAACCTTGATATCATTGGCTTTCACCAGCTGTTCTTTAATCAGGTGCCAAGTCAGCTCTTCGATGCTCTTGTCATAGTTGTCCTCTACAAAGCTTTCTTCCTTGTCAGGATTGTTCAGACGCATAATGCGCTTCAGTAATGCATCCGGGAATTCCAGCTTGCCTACTTTCTCTGTCAGCATCTTACGTGCGTCAATCAAGAACTTATAGTCACTGTCTGCCACGAACTGGTTGGCAATAACTTCCTTCACTTTGGCACGGAATTCCTCTTCCGTTTTCACATTACCTTCGCCAAATACCTGGTCGAAAATTTCCTGAGTCAAGTCACCCGGAACGAAACGTGTGATTTCTTCTACCTGGAAGCTGAAATTGGATTTTACTTCGGGAGCAGCTTCCTTGTCAATCTTCAATAAAGAAGACAATTCGGCAGCATTTCCGTCCCAAGCAGTATTCGGATTGAATACAAGCACATCGTTCACTTTTGCACCGGCAAAGATAGATTTCTGTTCATCATTTTTCATGTACGAAGGCATCATTACAGCACCTTCCACCTGAATACCACCCTCTTTGGTATTACCTTCTTCATCCAGTTCAGCAAGCAAACCTTTCAGCATGTCATTGTCCTCGTAAACGTCTACCTTGTCATACTTGCCGTTACGTTGAGTGTAAGCCTTGACCTGGTTATCCACCATTTCGTCTGTAACTTCAATAGTATAGTAATCTACCTTATCTTTTGCACTGACTTCAGCTTTAAATTCCGGAGCCAAAGCAATATCAAACAAGAATTCGAACTCTTCCATAGTATCGAAATCAATTTCCTGCTGCTTGTCTTCGTTGGGCAAAGGCTCGCCCAATATATTTACCTTATTGTCCTGGATATACTTATATACTGTTTCTGAAAGCAGCTTGTTCACCTCTTCAGCCAATGCAGACTTACCATACATTTTCTTAACTAAGCTCATAGGAACCATTCCCTTACGGAAACCGGGAATCTGTGCCTTCTGACGGAAGCTCTTCAATGATTTGTCTACTTTTTCCTGATAATCTGCTTTCTCAAGCTTTACAGTAAGCAGTGCGCTTACTTTGTCAATGTTTTGTAATGAAACGTTCATTCTGACAATTATTTATTTGATTTATACTTTGTTCCATATCTCAAATGGGCGTGCAAAATTAGCGTTATTCTTTCAATTATCAAAAGAACATTGCCGATTTATTTCAGTTTAATTCTTGGATAGAGCGGTAGAAGAGCCCAACCATCGGGCTGACAACGGAGGACGTTTACGGGAAAGATACTCAGGGAAAAGACGATGATAAACCGAACCGTCCAGTTTCTATGAAGAGAAATGGGAGATGCCCGAAGGCACGACAATCTACAAAAATAATTAAGGAAAAACATTGTTTATCCGAATTTTATGCGTTTCTTTGTCGCGGAATGATGGCGCATTAGTTTTTCGATTTCCATTACATGGTTTTTACTTCCGTTTTCAAGAACGCTTTTGTAAACTCTCTGTCGTTGTAATCCATTTATTATTCAGCCTTCCTTCCAAGAGAGTTTTATTCATTATATTTATTTTATCAATTTCATTATGAACATTTATGTTGGAAACCTTAACTACCGCGTTAAGGAGAGTGACCTGCAGAAGGCAATGGAAGATTACGGCACAGTATCTTCTGTAAAATTTATCAATGACCGCACCACCGGACGTTTCAGAGGCATCGCTTTTGTAGAAATGGAAGATGACGCTGCTGCAGCTAAAGCTATTGCCGAACTAGACGGTGCTGAATTCTTCGGCCGCCAAATGGTAGTGAAAGAAGCAAGACCTCCAAAATATTAATCATAGAGATTTAACCCAACTTCAACACGTGGAATAAAATTCGATAATTTTTCGCGGGTCTT
>X301_European_Hare__coassemble_1936_pt1 | contig 7601 bp, 5 predicted proteins | sample X301_European_Hare__metabat2_high_PE_019 | metagenome-assembled genome bin X301_European_Hare
CGGTGCAAGACCGGAAGATATATCCTTCAGCACCTCCACAAAAATACCGCCCAGACCGCAGAGTACCACATGTCCGAACTTCTCTTCATATTTGGCACCGATAAACAATTCCGTACCCTTCAGCATCGGCTGCACCATGATAGCACTAGCTTCGGGAATCTGCATCATACGGTCGAATTCCAATGCCAAATGCTGTTCACTCTTGATATTGAGCACAACACCGCCCACATCCGACTTATGCACCGGCCCCACCACCTTTGCCACCACCGGGAACCCCGTGCGACGCGCAAAGGCAAGCACTTCTTCCTTGTTGTCCGAAACAAACTCCTCCACAATAGGAATACCTGCAGAGCGGAGCAATGCCTGCACATAGTGCGGGGCGATATAACCGTCCGCAGGAATGGAATCTATAATCCGGCGGATACGGGGAACATCCACTCCAAAGAGCTCGATTTCATTATTGGCAGGCCGCGGGGCATTCATTATCCGCGAAAGTGCCGTACCCAAAGTCACTTCATCGGCAAAGTTCACATGGCCTTTTGCCAGAAAAGCAGCAACCTCGGCTCCTGCCGTATTGATGGAAGGAAGAATCGGAAAAATCGGCTTCTTGCAATGCAGCATCTTCTCGTGCAGCACATCATACATTTCAAACATGGTCACCAGCCCCGGAGTGCCGAAAATAGCCATTACAGCATCAATATTGTCAAACTTCTCCTCACAATACTCCAGACAGAGGCGCAGATGTTCCGGCGTACCCGTAGCCAGAATATCAATGGGATTCCCCACAGCCGCACCGGGGAAAAGCTTACCCTTAAGTTCCTCCGCCACCGGTCCTTCCAGTTTCGGAACATTCAGTCCACCCTTACTCAATGCATCGGTCAGCATCACTCCCGGACCGCCGGCATGGGTAATGATGGCGAAGTTTTTCCCTTTCAGTTCCGGCAGTGTGAAGATACAACCTACGGTCGTCAGCTCCTCGCGCGAATAGCAACGCACAATACCCGCCTTACGGAACAAGGCCTCTACCGCCGAATCGCTACTGGCAATGGCCCCCGTATGCGAACTCGCCGCCCGGCTGCCGCTTTCGCTACTGCCCGCCTTGATGGCCGCAATCTTACAGCCCTTCTTGATGAGCGAGGATGCATGAAACAGCAGACGGTCGGGGTCACCGATACTCTCTATATAAAGAAGTTTTATTCTGGAATCTGCTTCCGGATTGAAGTGTTCGTCCATGTATTGCAACACATCCTCCACGCCGATTTGCTTGGCATTGCCCACAGACCATACAGAGTTGAATTGCAATCCCTTGGTTACGGCGCTCTCCAATATGAACACCGCTGTGGCACCGGAGCTGGAAATCAGGTCCACCCCTTGCGGATGCAGTTGCGGGATGGGCTGGCTGAATACACTGTGATGCCACGAGTTCATAAAACCGATACAGTTGGGGCCTATCAGAGAGGCTCCATACCGGTTCACCGTTTCCAGTATGCGATCTTCCAGCACAGCACCCTCATGGGTCTCCTCACCAAAACCGGCAGAAAGGATAATGAACGCCTTCACCTGCTTCTCCGCAGCAAGCATCTCCACCGCATCGGGACAAAGCGCGGCAGGTATGGCAAGGATGGCAAGGTCCGTATCGGGAATGTCCTTCACATCCGCAAAGGCAGCAACACCCTGCACTTCAGTCTCTTTCGGATTCACGGCACGAAGCTCACCGGTATATCCGCCGCTAAGCAGATTTTTCAGGATAGCCCCTCCGGGTTTGTGTACATTGTTGGATGCCCCCACTACCACAATACTGGCCGGGTGAAGTAATTGGCTTGTTATCATAGTCTGTTTTACATTAAGTTAATGATTCATGCACAAATATACATTTTCCATACATAAAAGCAATCGGTAAAAGAGAAAATAAGCTTAATCCCTTTGCAAAATATAAATAAGTTTACGGAAGTATATATATTTGTGCCATCAATAACAATACGCAGAAAACTACCCTATATGGAAAGCCGTGTCAAAGAGATAGATTATCTGAAATGCATCTTCATCACCTTGATGATTATCTTCCACCTTGTATATATAGGCGACAAGTATCCGTATGCGAAACAAATCGTCTATACGTTCCACATGTCCGCTTTCCTGATTATTTCGGGCTATCTGGCCAATAACCGGAAGGATGCCCGAAGCTTTCTCCGCAAGTTTCTATGGATTTTCATTCCGTATGCCTGCATGGAGGCGGCCTATACGGTGATGTCGCATTTCCTGCCCGTACGCGAAAGTGTAGATGCCATTACTCCTACCGTATTGCTCGACAAGATATTCCTCCATCCGATGGGGCCTTACTGGTATCTGCATACACTGATTCTGTGCAGCCTCATCTATTATATCACATTCCGCTATGTAAGGCTGTCGGTTGTCTCCCGGCTGGTTGTGACCGGTGTCTGCCTGTTTGCCCTTTCCCATTGGGGAGGATTGATGAACTTCTCCAATGCCCTCTATTTCCTTATCGGCATGACAGTGAGCCAAAGCGGGCTTCGTTTTACACAAGTCTTTCGCGCCACAACCTTCGCCATTGTTCCATTCGTAATACTATGCTGTTTTCCCGCCAATCTGGATAGGGGTACTCTGGCAGGAGTCGCCATCACCTGGCTTTCCATCAGCCTGCTGTTGGCAGCCTACGGCTATCTGCCGGCACAAGCCAAACGGCTTGCCTTCTTTATAGGGCGCAATACGCTGGTCATACTCCTTTTCTCACCCATTTTCACCATTCTGTCCAAGGCGTTTCTGCCCGTGTTCGCCTTCGACCCTACGGGGATGCTGTTCCTTGTCACTGCCACCGCCTTCACTCTTAGCGGCTGCATGGGTATGGCGTGGGCTATGGACAAGATACACGTTTCCAGATTCTTCTTCGGGAAGAGTACTATATTGTGTTGAGGCGGTTCACGTCTCCGCCCACAAAGGGAAGTTTCACCACAAACTCCTTTTCGTCCTTAAGAATCTCCACCAGCGTGCCGTATAGGGCATACTGCCGTTGCAGGTTCTTCAATCCCGCTCCGTTACTGGTCACATAATTACGCAACTGAAGATTGTTGCGCACCGTAATCCCTTCGTTTCCTATGGATATATGGACTATCAGCGGCGACTTCTTTGTACTGATATTATGCTTCAAGGCATTCTCCACAAGCATCTGTATGCTGGCAGGAATGACGAGACAATGATGATTCCGCAAATCATCTTCTATCTCCACATGCAGTGCATCGCCAAAGCGGATATGCTCCAGGTATAAGTACGACTCTACGAACGCCAGCTCTTCCTGCACGGTCACCATAGCCCTGCCGTGCGTAGTAAGCAGATAGCGGTACACCGTAGACAGCTTCTTGGCAAACCGGTTCGTCTTTTCGGCATCCTGATAAGCAAGGGAGGCAAGGACATTCAGACTATTGAATAAGAAATGAGGATTAATCTGGTTTTTCAGCACCTCGAACTGATACAGCGCCTTCTCCTTCTCGATGACAGCCATCTGCTTCTCCATCTCCGAACGTTGCAGGCTATAGAAGAATATCTCTATCTGCAGAACGATAATCCAGTTCCACGGCACTACCGGCAGGGAGTTTCTCAGGATATGCCAGAAATTTCCATGCCCGCCCATCAGCAGGAAGTTCAAGATGTACGTCAACAGAACAGCCAGTGCAGTGGTCAACACAATATCCACCAGAATCCTCACCGCATTGTTGCGCTGTTTCAGTCTTTTATATATCAAGTTGATAACCCCAAAGTCGATGAACCCCAGCCCTATGCACAAAGGAAGATTCAGAAAGAACTGCACCATGATATTCGCATACCACGGCTTACCGCTGATGACGTTATAAACGCACCCTATGACAAGCAACGAGACGGAAACCGTCAGTATAAAAAGGAATATGTATCTCTTATGCCTCATAACTTATAACTCATACCACTCCGTCCACCCATTTCAAGAAATCGGCCACGCGACTGCGGCTCACCAATACCTCGTGCGGGCACTCCGGCTCGAAGTAAAGCTTCAAGCGACTGCCGAAGTACCTGGAACTCTTCCGGATGGACCTAATGTTGGATATGCAGCTCCTTGAAACCCTAAAGAAAACATCCCTATCCAGCATTCCCTCCAACTGGTCCAGCGAGTAGCTGATGATATACCGTTTCCCGGAGAAGAGGTGCAGATAAGTCAGCTTGTCCTCACTATAAAAGAAAGCGACATCCGGAGTTTCTACGTAGCGGAAGGTATCGCCTACCTGCACCAGAAAACGGTTCTTCTTGTTGGCTGCCAAGTAGCCGAGTTCCAGTTGCCGATATTCGGGAGCCGCAGAACGGAGGGCACTGTTGCGCTCGAACTTGCACAAGGCTGCTTCTAGGTCGCTTTCTTCAATGGGTTTCAGCAGATAGTCGATGCTGTTTACCTTGAAAGCCTTGATGGCATATTCGTCGTAGGCGGTGGTGAAGATAACGGGCAAATCGACGGGACACTGCTCGAATATCTCAAAGCTCAACCCGTCGGACAAGCGGATATCTACAATCATCAAGTCCAGGCTGCCCTGACGCAAGAGCAGTACAGCCTGCTCCACGCTCTCTGCCCAGCCCGCCAACTGCCAGGAAGGGCGCAGCCGTTGCATCATACGCTTCAGCTCTTCGTAGGCGAAGCGCTCATCTTCTACTAATAAATACTTTACCATAAAACGTGTCTGTTATTGCGACAAAGATACTATTTTACCTCTTGTCTTTACTAAAATGGCATTTGTCATTTCAGCGTATACCTGAATCCCACCGTCAGGCGCAGAGTCGGTCTGAAGCAAGGCTCGTCCTCATCGTTCTTGAAGTTATTGAGAAAACCTTTCAAACTACGGTCCGACATACTTATTCCGCGTATCCAGTTACCGCCCACTCCCAGATAAACAGCCGTCTTCCTACTCAACTGGTACGAAGGACTGATGTATGACCTCAGCATGACGGTAGAATAGATTTTCGATTTCCCGTCGACTTCCATCACGGCAGACATGCCGTCCATATCGAGGGCGGTCAGTTCCAGCTTCAGCTTCTTGTTCAGCCAGGTGGCGACGGACACTTTCATGCCGCTGGACATATCCACTTTCAGCTCATACCTGCCGGCATTCCTCCAACTGAAGTACATCATGGGCAGTATCATCGGGATACCGTAAGAGTTCGTCAACCCCGCACCGATGCCCAAGTCGAGGTTCTTCCGCAGTTTATAGACAAAGATGATTGCTCCATTAGCCAGTAGGGTCTTCATGGAAACCCCGTCCAACGGGGCATAGACACCGCCGCCCACAGAGGCTATGATACTCCACTTGTCGGACAGGGGACGGATGTGGGAGATATTCAGACTGGCATTCAGCAGATTGTCCGGATTCAACTCCCGCGCCTGCCCCTTATTATGGAATACGCCATAGGCAGCATTGACGGTTGCCGACCACGCCACCAGCCTGCCCTTGTCGTCATGCCTGACGGAAAGCGGCAGGTTATACCTTCCCGATACCATCATCAAGCTGCCCGAACCATACTCGTTGCCGAGGTCATCCTTCAACGAACTTTCGGGCAGATAGTCGTAACTGATATAGCCTTGCCCCCGGCAGCAGAACGGCCACGCCGCAAGCCACAACACCAATAGAATCACAGAGTTTGTCTTCATGGGAATATGCAAATGTTTTCTGCAAATATAGGCCTGCGGCAAGTAAGCGGGAAGCATTTACGGACGGGATGCGGAATGGGGAGGACGAAATGCGGAAACCGGAAGGCGGAATGATTCCATGTTTTACGTTACGCATTTCACGTTACGTAAAATACATAATATTTTCGGGATAAAACAAATATCAGGTGAAGCACCCATCAATCTCCAAACTAATTGTACCTTTGCGGAACTACTCTCGTAAGAGCTTCTCACCGGAGCGGGAAGGTCTGCATAACGGAGGTCGGTTTCGGTCATCTGCCATACACCGTCTTTGGTGAACCAGGCCTCCTTTTCGAAATTGTCCTCATGGAAATCAGCCACATAATATGCACCTTTTGTTTCCCATTCTATACGCTGGGCATTGGGATGCTCCTTGGCCAACGCATTACTCAGTTCCGCGGGCACGGAGATTCCGTCGTTGTCGTCATTATCACAGCTTTGCAAGGCAAAGGCAAACACGCCTAACGCCAATAATAAGAAGTACTTTTCCAGTTTCATAGTCATTTCGTTTTTTTACATTATCAATACCAAGTTTGTTCATTTTGTATGGCAAAGATGAAGCCTAAATCTGGAAAGAATCTGGAAGAATACTCATATTTTGCAGAAAACAGCTATCTTTGTGCCACTAAAAGCGTTCATAACAAAAGAGATACATAATAACACAATGGAAAAGAAATTCAAACGTACCACCGTGACCTCGGCATTGCCGTATGCCAACGGCCCGGTTCATATCGGACACCTGGCAGGCGTTTATGTTCCTGCCGACATCTACGTCCGCTACCTGCGACTGAAAAAGGAAGATGTAATCTTCATCGGCGGCTCCGACGAACACGGAGTGCCCATCACCATCCGCGCCAAGAAGGAAGGCATCACCCCGCAAGACGTGGTGGACCGCTATCATACGCTTATAAAGAAGTCTTTCGAAGAGTTCGGCGTCTCCTTCGACGTGTACAGCCGTACTACCTCAAAGACGCATCACGACACGGCTTCCGACTTCTTCCGCAAGCTGTACGATAAGGGAGAATTCATCGAAAAGACCAGCATGCAGTATTACGACGAAGAAGCCAAGACCTTCCTTGCCGACCGCTACATCACCGGCGAGTGCCCCCACTGCCATGCCGAAGGCGCTTACGGCGACCAATGCGAGAAGTGCGGCACCAGCCTCAGCCCCACGGACCTGATTAATCCGAAGAGTGCCATCAGCGGCAGCCAGCCCGTGATGCGTGAGACGAAGCACTGGTATCTGCCGCTGGACAAACACGAGGAATGGCTTCGCCAATGGATTCTGGAAGACCATAAGGAGTGGCGTCCCAATGTTTATGGCCAATGCAAGAGCTGGCTCGACATGGGCTTGCAGCCGCGTGCCGTGAGCCGCGACCTGGATTGGGGTATTCCCGTTCCCGTAGAGGGTGCCGAGGGCAAAGTGCTCTATGTATGGTTCGACGCCCCTATCGGCTACATCAGCAACACCAAAGAGTTGCTGCCCGACACATGGGAGAAATGGTGGAAAGACCCCGAAACGCGTCTGGTACACTTCATCGGAAAAGACAATATCGTGTTCCACTGCATCGTGTTCCCCGCCATGCTGAAGGCAGAGGGTAGCTACATCCTGCCGGACAACGTGCCGAGCAACGAGTTCCTGAACCTGGAGGGCGACAAGATTTCCACTTCACGCAACTGGGCGGTATGGCTGCACGAGTATCTCGTTGACTTCCCCGGCAAGCAGGATGTGCTGCGCTACGTGCTGACCGCCAACGCACCGGAGACAAAAGACAACGACTTCACCTGGAAGGACTTCCAGGCACGTAATAACAACGAGCTGGTTGCCGTTTATGGCAACTTCGTGAACCGCGCCCTGCAACTCACCAAGAAGTACTTCGAC
>X301_European_Hare__coassemble_2043_pt1 | contig 7088 bp, 4 predicted proteins | sample X301_European_Hare__metabat2_high_PE_019 | metagenome-assembled genome bin X301_European_Hare
TCTCAAACCTCCCCTCCCTACGGGGGAGGGGAGGTTTGAGGATGGTTTTGTTAGTGAATACATTATAATCAAGACTTCTCTTATTATGGTTGAAGGCTCCTATAGGGAGGGGAGATGATAGCCGCTTCAATTCATCAACGAAACTATCTCAAGCCTCCCCTCCCTACGGGGTCGGGGTCGGGGGAGAGGCCCTTATTTCATTCTGTCCACATACATATTATACAACTCTTCCACTTTCGGCCCGTAGATTTCGGCGAGCTTGGAGTTGTACTTCTTCATGGCCTTCACCTCGGCATCGAGTACAGCCCAGTGGTATTCAAACTCACGGGTAGAAATCATGAAGCGGTTGTCGTCCAGGCTCAGATACCAGGTCAGGTACTCTACGGCTTTGTCGGCAAGGGCTTTCATCATCTCGTCCGCCTTGGCGGTGTCGCCAAGCTGGTAGTAGGCTTCGGCCATCTGTACGGCTCCGTTCTGCCAGTCATAAGGCACGTTGTAGGCGGGAATCACCTTTTCGGCATAGTTCAGGGCAGCTTTTGCCTTGTCCTTCTTGCCTTCGCGCATCAGCTGCTGCACGAGCTGCGAGAAGATGCGGCGGTGAGAGTGGCACATGCGCATGGCGTTCTCGTCGATGTAGATGCCCGGCTTGTCGATGCCGCCGAACTTGAATTTGTTCATCAGATTGTCGTACATCTTTTCGGAGTCTATCGTCACGCCCGTCTTGCCGGTGTCGAACGGAGTGAAGCGGTAGGCAAGACCTTCCTGAACAAAGTGGTTCTCCATGTTCAGCTGGTTCTCCCTGCCTACGCTGACGGCGATGTAGATGGGGCGTTCCCAGTTGGCCTCGCTCAGCATCTCGAGCATCATCAGCTCGCTCTTGTAGAGGGCGCGCTTGCCTTTCAGCGAGATGTGCATGTAGTCGGGGATTGAATCGCCCGGTATCATCATGCCGCTGCGGCGCACGGCTTCCTTGTCCACCTTGATGACGATGCTGTCGGTAGGAATCACCTTCAGGTCGTTGTCCTTGGGGGCGCGTATCCAGTGCTTCAGGATGTTCTTCAGCTCATACGGGTTGTCGCCGAATTCCTTCTTCACGTTTACCAGCGCTTCGGGATTACCGCCCAGTGCCTGCTTTTCGGCTTCGGCATAGAGCTGGTCGATGCTCTTCTTGTATTCCGGCTGGATGGGGATGTATTCGTTGGTGCCTTCCACGTACTCCATACGGTCCCACGTGATGGGGAGGGAAGGAGAGTCGTAGGCAGGACGCTTCATCTGGTCGATGTACCAGTCGGTCTGCAGGTACGAGAGGTTGCAGGTGCGGGCGTCGGTGCGGAAACCTTCGGTCTCCTGGTTGTACCAGAGGGGGAAGGTGTCGTTGTCGCCGTTGGTATAGATAATCGGGTTACCGCTTTCTTGCAGGGACATCAGATAGTTCTGCCCGAAGTCGCGTGCCATGTAGCGGTCGCTGCGGTCGTGGTCGTCCCAGGTCTGGCTTGCCATCTGCACGGGGACAAGGAGACAGATTAATGAAAGAATTAAAGAATTAAGGAATGAAAGGGCTTCCTGCTTCTCTTTCGGCATCGCTTTCATTCTTTCATTATTCATTATTAATTTCTGCGTGGCATGAATCAGTCCTGCCACACCCATACCAATCCAGATGGCAAAGGCGTAGAACGAACCGGCGTAGGCGTAGTCGCGTTCGCGCGGCTGGCTCGGAGTCTGGTTCAGATAGAGCACGATGGCGATACCGGTCATGAAGAATAGGAAGAACACCACCCAGAATTGCTGGATGCCTTTCTGTCCGCGGTAGGCTTGCCACAGCAGGCCGATGATACCCAGCAGCAGCGGCAGGCAGTAGAAGACGTTGTGTCCCTTGTTGTCGCGCAACTCGGCTGGCAGCAGGCTCTGGTCGCCCACCAGCCAGTTGTCGATGAACGGGATACCGGTAATCCAGTTGCCGTGTTCAATTTCTCCGCTGCCTTGTATGTCGTTCTGGCGTCCGGCGAAGTTCCACATGAAGTAGCGCCAGTACATCCAGTTGAGCTGGTAGGAGAAGAAGAACTTGATGTTTTCCCACTGTGTGGGCATGTTTACCATAATCATGTTGCCGCATTTGTCATAGGGCACATCGTAACCCTTGATGTCCTGCCAGGCATGGTATTGTTGTGTGTGGGCACTGCTGTACATACGCGGAAACAGCATGTTCTGGGCGTATTCGTACTCAATGCGTCCGGGGATTTCGATGTACGAATCCTTTTCATCGGGTGTAGCTTTCTCCTTGCGGATGAACTTCGTGCCGTTGTACTTGATGCGCGGTTCGCAGTAACCGTCTTTCACGTCCAGCGCCACTTGCGAGGAGAAGGCAGGGCCATAGAACAACGGGCGTGTGCCATACTGCTCGCGTCCCAGGTATTCGCCCAGTGTGAAGATGTCCTCCGGAGAGTTCTGGTCCATCGGCGTGTTGGCGGTGGAGCGGATGACGATAAGTGCATACGAGGAATATCCGATGACAATCATCATGGTGCAGAGCAGCGAGGTGTTCAGCGTGCGTGCCGATACGCGGAATTTCTCTTTGACGGCTGCCTGCGTCTTCGGACGGAGGTAGAGCCACAATGCGGCAATGACAATGACACCGATAACTACCGAGCTGGTACCGTGTCCGTAGAACGGGATACCCAGCATGGCGATAGTGAGTATGAACGAGAGTGCCATACGTGCCTTGTTGCGTTCGGTGTAGCTTTCGTAGATACCCCAGATGAGGCAGGCTGCCAACAGGATGATATATACGATGACACCCGTGTTGAAGGACATGCCCAGCGTGTTGACGAAGAGCAGTTCGAACCAGCCGCCCACTTTCACGATACCCGGCACGATGCCGTAGAGTACGGCTGCTACCAGTATGCCCGAAGCGAGCAATGCCAGCAGGGAACCTCGGGCATTGGCGTTGGGTACTTTCTTGTAGTAGTATACCAGTACGATGGCGGGCAGGCAGAGCAGGTTCAGCAAGTGCACGCCGATACTCAGACCGGTCAGGTAGGCAATGAGAATCAGCCAGCGGTCACTGTGAGGCTCGTTGGCAACGTCCTCCCATTTCAGTATGAGCCAGAATACGACGGCAGTGAACAGTGAGGAGAAGGCATACACCTCGCCTTCCACAGCGCTGAACCAAAAGGTATCGCTGAACGTGTAGGCAAGTGCGCCCACCAGACCGCTACCCATGATGGTAACCATCTGGCCGCGTGTGATATTGTTTTCGTCTGTCACCACAAGTTTGCGTACCAGGTGCGTGATGCTCCAGAAAAGGAACAGGATACATGCGCCGCTCATCAGTGCGCTCATGTAGTTCACCATCTTGGCCACGGTGGAGGCATCGGAAGCAAATTGTGAGAACAGGTTGGCTACCAGCATGAAGAACGGTGCGCCGGGCGGGTGTCCTACTTCCAGCTTATAGCCGGTGGTGATGAACTCCGGGCAGTCCCAAAAGCTTGCAGTAGGTTCGATGGTCATGCAGTAGACCGTCGCTGCAATAAGGAAGGTAATCCAGCCTACAAGGTTGTTTACGGTTTTGTACTGTTTCATTCAGATGAAATTCGTTATTATTCAGTTCTGTTTTTTACAAGCTGTTTTGCCATCGCTTAGTCAACGTATTGGCATATATGGGCGCAAATATAATGATTTCGCTTCTAAATAGGTGACAATAAGCAGCATTATTAGGATAGGTTAAGGGATTTGCTGCATCTATAGATGCAGCACGGTGGAAGTATAGATGCAACGCGGTGGATATATAGATGCAACAATGATGATTCTATAGAGGGAATATCCGGCCGATAAAAGGGGATGCGGAAAGGAAGTATCTTCCTTGCTTGTTTAGATGAATCTTTCGTTTATAACCGAAAATCTAGCCTTTTTCATAAACTTTTTAGGTTATGGACGAAAGAATTGATGGACATATTCGTTTATAACCGAAAATTATGAGAAGCTGGTTGTTTCGCTTGATGATTTCTGTCTGCCGCCCAATGAAGGAATACGGCATGTGCGGACGTGGGAACTGCATGGGTTGTTGTAAAAGATACTGAAAGACAGAAATATCCCTATAACATTGACAAAAAGTAATGCTTTTCCCGGTTTTCCTGCCGCACTTGGTTTTATAGAAGAACGAATTTGGGATACATTGTGGATATTCGGTTCATAAAGATGCGTTCTTTTTGCATATTCTTCCGCTTTTATAGGGTTTCTATGCAGAAATTGGCTACACCTTTAAGCTAAAAAGAGTATACCATTTTACTAAAAGGGGAGTTACGTTTTAGTAAAATGGTAACTTTGTTTTAGTAAAACGTTCTTTTGCTTTTGCCTTTTCGGTGTATTCGGGCTTTCGGAGAGGTGATTTCGATTTATTGGAAGGGCGTGTGTTTCGGTACAATGCTTATAGCCTGATGTTTACGGATTTCCGCTCTCGTATTTCTTGCTGTGTGGGTAATGGGGCGGAAATACGGGATTCTCGTGCGATAGAAAATACAAAGTGTCAGAATGACAAAATCATATTTATCTTCTGTAGGCATCAGCCTTAAAAATACTTTCCAATCTTTTTCTTGTTTTCACTCTTTATCGTTAAATTTGCCATCGAAGCAAGGAAGTGTCCTTAGTTTCAATATTTTTGTGAAATGATATTGTAAGAAGCGTTGTGCTTCATTCTTGTCTTTGAGAACCTGAGAAATTTTCATCGAGTGAACAAGAATGGCATGGACTGCTCCTGCGCTGGTTTCGGCGTGGGTCTGCTGTCTGTTCATTTGTTTACTCGGGTTTTCTCAGGACCTTCAAAGACGATGAATAGCACGCAGTTCCATGCTGTCTTTTTTTAATATCCTCGGAGGAACGCGAGGCTAATACTATTTGGTTATGATTCTATTTAGAGCGAATTCTACAAGTTCCATTTATGTACGTTTGTTGTTCTCAATGGTAGCCTTGTGTCTATTAATTACTTTTGGCAGTTGTTCGGATGATGATGCTCCGGCAGAGATTACTCCTAATCCTGATAGTGAAATTTACTTTACCGGAAGCTTGGATTTCACTTCGGATAGTGGCGAAGCGATTCTTTCTTTTACAACCAATAAAGATTGGTCGATAGATGTTTCACAGTCAGGCGGTGATGTCAGTTGGTGTACGGTGTTCCCCAATAAAGGGAAAGCCGGGGAAAGCCAAGTATCGGTTAGAGTGGCAAGAAATGAAGGAGTTGATGACCGTAATGTGGTATTGAACTTGACAGCTGGTGACTTGACTAAGAGTATCGTAGTAACGCAGAAACAGAAAGATGCTATTACTCTGACTACTGCAAAGTTTGAAGTAGATAAGAATGGAGGAGAAATTCAGGTAGAGGTAAAAGCAAATGTTTCCTATGAAGTTGTTATTCCTGAGCAATACCAGAGTTGGATACGTGAAGGTTCTGGCTCCTGGCAAATAATTATGGGCGATAAAGGGCATAATCAAATGCACGAACCTGCCACAAGAACTGACATGGATAGAACCGTGCGGAAGTTTTACATCAGCAAGAGCGAGGAATATGATAAACGCGAAGGAGAAATCATTTTCCGAAGCGGTGAATTGGAGGAAGTCTTGAAGGTATATCAGACAGGAGGAGGCATTTTATTGTTGACTAAGAATGAATATACCGTTTCTGATAAAGGAGAACAAATTGTCGTAGAACTGAACAGCAATTTTGACTTTGATGTGAAAATGCCGCAGGTAGATTGGATTACCACAACCGCAACGAGAAGTGTTTCCAGCCATACGCTTTATTATACGATTGCTCCTAATGGAACTTATGGTAAGAGGGAGGCTGAAATTATCTATTATGATAGGAATGATAAATCTGTGGCAGATACGTTGAAGATTATCCAGGTGCAGAAAGATGCGATAATGCTGTCGCAGAAAGAATATTCAGTAGGAATGGAAGGTGGCACTATTCGGATAGAAATAAAAGCCAATGTTGCCTATGAAACTTTTATTCCTGAACAATATCGGGGTTGGATTCATAAAGGAACTTCTACTCGTGGGCTTTCTACCTCTAATCTTTCGTTCATTATTGATAAAAATAACGAGTACAATAAACGTGAAGGAGAAATCATTTTTCAAAATGGTAAACAGAAAGAGGTTTTAAAAGTATGTCAAGCTGAAAGGGCTTTTTTGAATTTGATTAAAAATGAATATACAATATCTGATGAAGGCGGACGAATTGCAGTAGAGCTAAATAGTAACTTTGACTTTGATGTGAGAATGCCACAAGTGGATTGGATTACTGTAACCACAACAAGAAGCGTTTCCACCCATACACTTTATTATATGATTGCCCCAAATGAAGCTTATAATAAAAGAGAGGCTAAAATCATCTATTACAATAGAAATAATGAAGGTTTAGCGGATACATTGAATGTTGTTCAACAGGGAAAATCAGTTTTGGAATTGACATTAGAAACGGCTGGTTCCTTAAAAAGAAAAATGGAAATATTGAATATTGATTATTTAAAGGTTAAAAAAATTGTCCTTGAAGGTGATATTAACGGATCTGATATCAGGCTGATTAGGGAAATGGCTGGTGTGAATTATATAGAGAAGGAAACAAATGGTGTTCTTGAATATTTAGATCTCACTAATGTTAATATAGTGGAAGGAGGCGAAATATATTGCTATCCTGATTCTTATAAACCAGGGACTCTTGATAAATATGAGGATTGCTATACTAAAAATAATGTTATTGGGAATTGTATGTTTCGTAAATGTAAATCTCTTAAAAAAGTATTATTGCCTTATTCTTGTGTAAAGATAGAAAATGAATCTTTTGCTTATTGTAAAAATCTTATTGAGGTTAAACTATTTGACAATGTAGCGACTATTGGAGGATTTTGTTTTTATTCATGTTCTCTTCTACAGAAAATAAATTTACCGAATTCTATTAAGATGATTGGTGATTCTACATTTAGTAATGGTTCTACATTTAGTGGTTGTTCTTCTTTAGAATCTATTGATTTGCCAGATAAAATTAGGTTCATCCGACATTTGGAGTGATAGTTGTTTAAAGAAGAAAACCGCTGAAC
>X301_European_Hare__coassemble_2078_pt1 | contig 6894 bp, 5 predicted proteins | sample X301_European_Hare__metabat2_high_PE_019 | metagenome-assembled genome bin X301_European_Hare
TGGTGCCAGCAGACCTCTCGTGCCAATGGGGAGTAGGGATGGGCAGAGGAGGGGGAATGGTTTCATGCAGTTGCTGTGAGTTTCTTGGAAATATCGTATTTTTATCGTTTCCCGTATAGCTTGTCTATCAAATCCGTCCGTCCTATCCGGCGCAGTTCGTTTATGATGTTCCTGCGCTCTTCGGGTTTGTACCAGAAGAAGAATTGGCGTTGAGCCAGTTTCTCGCGCTGCGTTTTGGCACTGAATACCGGTTCCAGCGTATAAGGATGGAAGCCCGTGTACCATGCTTCGGTGGCAACGGTCATGGGAGTAGGGGTAAAGTCTTGCACTTGTTCCAGATGGAAGTCCAGTCGCTTGGTGATGACGGCAAGTTCTGCCATATCTTCCTCCTTGCATCCGGGATGGCTGCTGATGAAATAAGGAATAAGCTGCTGGCGTAGTCCTTCTTCATGGTTAATCCTGTCGAATATCTTCTTGAACTCACCGAACTGGCTGAACGGAGGCTTGCGCATGATGTTGAGCACGCGGTCTGACGTATGCTCCGGTGCTACCTTCAGGCGACCGCTGACATGGCGGGCAATGAGCTCGCGGGTATATTCCTGCGTACTTTTGTTAGTGTTCGGGTCCTTGCTCTGGTGCAGCAGCAGGTCATAGCGTACACCGCTGCCAATGAAGGACTTCTTGATGCCGGGCAGGGCATCTACGGCATGATAGATGTCGAGCAGCGGACGGTGGTCCGTATTCAGGTTGGGGCATACCTTGGGGTAGATGCACGACGGGCGTTTGCATTTCCTGCAGACGGCCTCATCCCGTCCCTTCATGCGGTACATATTGGCCGACGGGCCTCCCAAATCGCTCAAATAACCCTTGAAGTCTGGCAGCTCCGTGATGGCTTTCACCTCTTTCAGAATGCTCTCCTTGCTGCGGCTTACGATGAATTTGCCCTGGTGTGCGGAGATGGTGCAGAAGGCACATCCTCCGAAACATCCGCGATGCAGGTTGACGGAGAACTTTATCATGTCGTATGCCGGAATACGTTTTCCTTTGTATTTGGCATGGGGCAGGCGCGTGTATGGCAAGTCGAAAGAACGGTCGAGTTCAGCTTCCGTCAAAGGGGGATAGGGAGGATTGACTACTACCGTCAGCTTGCCGCTCTTTTGCAAGATGCGGGATGCTGTATATTTGTTGCTTTCCTCCTCGATATGACGGAAGTTGGCAGCTTCTTTCTTTTTATCTTTCAGACATTCTTCATGGGAAAAGAGGGTGATATCCCCTTCTTGTACCACTACTTCCTTGTCAAGGTAAACCATTTGGGGAATATCGGCGATGAGCTTTTTGAAGCTTGGGGCGTCCATCTGTGTCTGTTGGCGTTTCAGCCTTTCCGCAAGTTCCACCACCGGTTTCTCTCCCATACCGTAGATGAGTGAGTCGGCTCCGCTGTCGAGGAGGATGCTGGGGCGTACACGGTCCTGCCAATAGTCATAGTGCGTCAGGCGGCGCATGCTTGCCTCGATGCCGCCCAGTACGACGGGGACATCGGGGAATAGCTTCTTTAATATCTGGGTATATACAATGGAAGGGTACTCCGGACGCATATCCGGACGTGCATCCGGGGTATAGGCGTCATCACTGCGCAAGCGTTTGTTGGCAGTATATTTGTTGACCATCGAATCCATACAGCCGGGACTGATGCCGAAGAACAGACGGGGACGTCCCAGTTTTTTGAAGTCGCGCAAGTCGTCGCGCCAGTTGGGTTGGGGGATGATGGCTACGCGCAATCCTTCTGCTTCGAGGATGCGGCCTATGACGGCGGCTCCAAAAGAAGGGTGATCCACGTAGGCGTCACCGCTGAAAAGTATTACATCCAATTCGTCCCAACCACGCAGTTCCACTTCTTTCTTGGTAGTAGGAAGCCAGTCTGTAAGGCGATATTCTTTCATTTGCACATTAAAAACTGTAATGTCATCCGTTCTCCGTCGTAAATCTCACGGAAGCCTATCTGCTGCTCGGAAAGATACTCTTTCATGTCATTGAAGGCAGCAGCGTCGTCCATGATGATTTCCAGCTTCTCGCCTTTTCCGGCCTCGCACATGGCTTTGATGGCAGGGATTAAAGGGCTGTAATGCTGTTGTCCGCAGGTGTCGATGGTTTTCATTTATTCTTCTTCTATGGTGTCTTGTTGGGAAAGCCATTGCAGATAGAGCTTGATGAGCTGTTGTAGTCCGAAGGCCTTCATGTTGTTGTGATAGATAACGTCGATACAGAGGTCGAGCAGGTCTTTGCTGTCTTCCTCTTGCGCGGCGATGAGGGAGCGGATGTTCAGTTTCAACTTGTCGAGCACGGTTTCGTCCACAATACCGTTGCTGTCGATGAGATGGCGGAAGAGGCCGTATTTCTCGATGGTGGCAAGATTCTCTTCAGAAACTTCTAAACTACGGGTTCCGCTGGGGTTGGCTTGTATAGTGTACATGATGTTTAATGTTTAGTGGTTAATGTTTAATGATTAATGGAAGCAAAGATAGTTTTTTCACTACAGATTACACAGATTTTCACAGATTATTTATAGGGATTGCTATTTTGTCTGTGTTAATCTGTGTAATCTGTGGTGAGAAAGCGGAGTATGGATGCCATAATTACATTTCTGGATGTTTCTTCCCGGATGCTTTCAAAAGGGAATCCCATGACAAAAGTGCGATAATCACTGCCTTGATAGGCTACGGCGGCGGGTGTGTTGCCGATGGCATAGGTCATGACTGGAAAAGCGGGAGACATGGGCAGGATGCAATCAGGGGAAGTGACCGGATAGCTTTGCTCATTCGGCAGACGGGGAAGGGTGAAGGTATGCCCCAGTCCCCGGACAGCGATTTTGTCCCCGTCTGTTTTCAGAGAGTTGCCATGCCGGTACTTCAAGATATTCTGAATAAATTCTTTATTGCCCTGCGAGCTGTCCATATCGCTGCCTACATAGGCACCGCTGACCAGGAGATGACCTCCCGACTGGCAATAGGAAGTCAGTATGCGCTGCATGGGCGAGGAGAATGTTTTGTAGTAGGTATTGCGTGCCGGATTGCTGGAATTGTCTTCTTTCTCAAGTCCGAGGATATAGTCCACTATCGGATAATCCTCTAATGAGAGGATGCCCTTTTCCACAGCCTCGTCGCTGCATGAGACGAAGCTGTAATTTCCGGCTGCCTGGATGGCTTTGCCATGTACGAAGGGGTAATCGAAAGTGTTTCCGATGATTTTCATGCCTTCGTATTCGTCACTGCTCTCTCCCAGACGTCGTCCTGCTTCCTTCCGGCTAAAATTCTGCTGGGCGCCGCAGAGGGAGATGTCATAGAGATAGGGTACGCTGGGATCTTGTGACAAGTCGAAGCCTGCCGCATCGGGGGTGTCTATAACGGCAGGCCCGCTGATGCGGTCGAATCCGTTGACGATAAGTATCTGTCCTTTTTCACGCTTTGCCTTGTAGGCGGCAAGAATTTCCGAAGGGAAGCTTTCGCCACCCCGGTTTACGGCGGTTACTTTAAAGGAATAGACGATGCCCGGTTCTATTTTTACGGTGTGGGATGGGGAGCTGACGCGTACGCCATTGTCAAATCCTCTACGACCGATACGTGTATATACAATGTATTCACGTGGTTTGGCAGTCGGCTCCAACGGGTCTTCCTCTCCTTGCCAGGAAAGCTCTAAAGTATTCTTCTTTTGACCGAAGCGGATGGCAAAGTGGCTGACGGGAAGGGGTTGGACAACGTAGTCTCTGCCGTGCTGGCTGCATATGTATTGCAGAATGGCTTTATAGAGCGCACGCCCGACGGTGAACTTGAAGTTAGGGTCATGTCCCAAGCGCATATCTGCGAAGTTCTGGTGCGACAACAGTTCTACGATGGTGGAAGGGACGGCGGGCAGGCGTGTTTCACTGTAGTTGCGGTTCCATAGGCTGCGGCGTGTCCAGTCTACGTTGAAGGTAGAGCGGATATCACGCTGCAACTGCGTTAGCAGAATGTCCGAAAGGTCACGGGAGGCATGGCGGTCTGTACCGGCATGCAGTCGGCCGTTGTTGAAGTTGGTGGTATAAATGCCGAGAGTGCCTATAATCTCATCTTCCTTACTGAAACCGGCATCGCTATGCAGGGCCATACTCATTTCAAAGGGGATGCCCAAACCTTCTTCCGTTGGGTTGAATAGTGATTTTCCTGCAAGGTAATTCACTGTACGGGAACGTACGTTGATGTCGTCGTTCATATCATTCTTTCCCTCATAGCCTCCATAGACGGGATAGGGCATGCCTGCCCATTGGGCAAAGTAGCGTGCGCCTTCCAGGTATCTGGGCAAGCCGCTGGTTTGTCCTCCGCGGGCAATGTTGCCCATGCCTCCTCCAAAGCGGACGGCATCGGCACAGACCACGCCTTTCTCTTTGCTTTCGTTGCTCAATACCACCATGCCATAGTCATTCCGGCCTTTGTCGAAAGTGAATGTGCCGAGGTACACCCATGTGCCGCCTCCTATTTGCTGGTTCACCTTGAACTCCGTGACGCCTCCATTGTGAAATACAAGATATTTGGCATCGCTTACGCTGCCCGGCAGTGTTTGGTAAGATACGTATACAGCATATTCTCCCGTTTCCGGAATATCGGGTACCCATTCGGCAAAAGCCTTGTCTTTCTTCTTTTCAGTTTTGGCAAAGCGTGCCGTGCCGGAGAGGAAAGGGTTTTCATTGTCCTGATAGATTCGTTTCCGTTGGGCAAATCCGGGTCGGAAGGTCTGTTCCCAACGTGCTTTCCGGCTTTTCACGTCCAGATAAAGGGAACCTTGTCCTCCATGTCCGCTCAGGCTACCGTCATTGTCTACGATGACTTCCTGCTTCTGCGTGTCCCTTTCGCGGGGAGTGAATACATTGGCTCCTGCATTCTCTAGCATGGGCAGGAGGTAGGGCAGGATGAAGGATTGGGTGAACTGGTCTTCTGTAGTGCAGAACAGCCTCGGGCGTTGCCATCCCCATTTGTCCTTGTCATTGATATAATATTTCCCGTGGCTTTGCCAAAGGGCGATGTGGCGTCCTTCCAGTCCGCGGGTGATGTCGTAGGGGCGCGAGGTACGGGTTACCCAGGGGGTACCTTTGTATTCCAGGTGGCTGAACAGACGTGCCTTGTCTTTCTTCCCTTTCCGGTAGAGGTTGGGGATAAGCTCTTCGATGCTCTTCCCGTCAGCAAAGACGGTGAGGTCGAAATAGTTCACCGGTCCTGGCAGGATTTGTCCCAGATGGCGGTAAATGGCATCAACGGTTTCAGGCCGTAGAGGCTGGTAGGCAAAGCGCTCGTTTGTATAGACAAGCAATTTCTTCTTCCGGAAGTCAATGCGGAAACTATCCAGCTTGCAGGTACCGATGTTGGCCGTATGGGTGGTGTATTCCCTAAAGAATGTCTGGAGGCGTTCTTCCACATTCTGCTCTAGTTCTTGTGCCGGAAGGAGGAATCCACACAAGAGCCATATGCCGGATAGGATAAGTTTTTTCATACTGATGAAATATTGAAGTTGCCAATATCTGCTTTTACCAGACGGTGGTGCGTGCAAAAGTACATAAAAGAAAGCTTCACTGATGAGCGGGTTACTTTCTTTTTATTATTTTGCAGACATATAAGTAAGTCTTAAGAATTAAAAAGCATTAATCGGCAATCTTTTTCAGTTCTGTCAGTTCCGTAACTTTGTCCGGATAGAGGATGGCGTTGTGCGCAGCCATTTGAGCTGCTTTCTTATGGATTGGGTCTATTCCTTCGGGAGAATATGGGTTTTCTGTTACATTCCGATGGGTCAATGCCTCAAACCATGTGCAGGCAGCTGTATATCTGCCTATGGTTAAGTCAAGGTGGTATCCGTCCCTATTCATATGGTCGCCGATAAAGGAGGTACGTGCATTTTGTATGGCGGTTCCCGAAGGGATAATTTTCTTGATACCCACCAGGTTGGCGGCTTTCTTTACTGCATCCACAATGCTGGTGTACATTTTCATTTGGTTCTGGTCATAGTTTTTGAATCCGGTGTGGTTGGCATTGGTAGCATAAGCCCATGTCTGGTGCATCATTAATACGGTTTCCTTTCCAATTCGTTCCCTAATATAGTTAACCAATTCAGGTAGGGAAGCTTTGTAGCTGTCATAGATACCAGACAAAGGGCTGGCCTGCTGAACACTGATATAGTCCCATTTCTCATCGGCCAGTGCTTTCTCAATAGTCATTGACCGGGTTTCTGTTTTTTCCCCGTCTTTCTCTACTTTGCGATAGGCATAGGCCGGAGCGTTGTTGCGTATGTTTTGTACGTGCCGTTCCAGTGAACATCCTCCGATAAACATATTGCCGATAATCATGGTGATACCTTCAGCTTCTCCCAGTTCGTGCAAATATTGCTCTACTGCATCTTGTGAAAAGCTGTTGCCTATTGCCAATACTTTGATGGTGTCGTTATTGGCATGGCATCCATTTGCAAACAATGTAAATGGTGTGAGTAGGAATAAAATGACAAGGATGTTGATAGCATACTTTTTCATAATGGGGTTTGTTTTTAAGTTTTGTCGTTTCGATAAATAAGTAACAAAATTATTTGATTGTTTTTATATCTGCAAATATTCTTTGGGAATATAAGAAGGCTGAGACATGAAAAAATGAGATGCATTGCCGGAGCAATACATCTCATCCTATTGTTAATATTTTATCCGTTTATAGCGGAATGTATTCCACAAAGGCTTCCATCGCCTCATAGGAAGCAAGTCCGAGGCTGTCATACAAGGCAGCTGTTCCGCGGTTACGGTCCTCGCTGCGTTGCCAGAACAGACGTTCGTCATTGCCCAGGAACGGTGCGCTTTCCATCTGCGATTGATGCTTCAGGATAGAGTTACGC
>X301_European_Hare__coassemble_2117_pt1 | contig 6736 bp, 4 predicted proteins | sample X301_European_Hare__metabat2_high_PE_019 | metagenome-assembled genome bin X301_European_Hare
CGGCAGCTTAATTATCTGTTCAGGACGCTCGAATTCAAAAAGCTTATCTTTACCTTGTCCTTAGTTCTTGGCAGGCAAAGAAACAGAAGCCTCCAATATCGGGGAGACAGACTCCCAAACCTGAGCATCGATACTCTGCATTCCTTGCACAGAAGGATGCCCCCATTGTTTATCAATGTCGTGCAAACGAATATTCTCGATGCCATAGTGCCGGCAAATTTCATCCATGGAATCAGTTACCTCTTCGGATAATTCAGAATTGGTAATATTATAAATCCTGGCCGCAGGATAGAGCTGCTTGAGAGATGCAAGCAGATAGCAAAAGGCAGGACGGAAGCTATACAAATCGGCTTTCGTCCAGCCATCATATTGGTATGCGCCAATGGGAGCACCTGCCCAACTGTCATTGGTACCGCCAAAAACAAGGATTATGTCGGGGGTGCCGAGGTTGTGAATACGGGTGATAAAAGAACGGTCGGAGTAATCAGCTTTCTCGTAACCGTATGACAGACGGTAGAGCCGGAATAGGAATTGTTGCGTTCCAACTGAAAGCCGTGCTCATGGATGAAACGGTACCACCAGGTTTCCTCCACCTTTGTCACATCATTCTCTTTCTTTTCGCCGGGAACTCCATACCAGCAGAGATTGGCGGCAGGAGAGACATGACCGTAAAAAGTGGAATAGGAATCGCCAAGAATAGAAACTTTCTTTTGAGCAAACACCCCTGATATAAGGGTCAGGGAAAAAACAACCAGAAAAAACAAGGATTTGCAGTTCATAATAGATAGATTTTTATGTCGTATGCCGCAAAGTTATAAAGTTTGTCCCGGTTTGACGGCAAGAAACCGTAGTTTTTTTGCCATAGCCCGCTTATATGAAAGCCCCTCTACCATCGGATTCCCACAAAAAAAGGAAATGCCGGATTGATAGAGGGGCGAGAGAATGAAGATGAGAAAGAGTATATTTTACTCCCGCCCTCCACCGAGGGCTTGATAGAGGTTGATGATACCTTGTATTTCATCAAAGCGGTCGGCTACCTGTGTCAGTTGGGCAGAGAGTAGCCCCTGCTGGGCAGTGAGCACTTCCAAATAGGTGGAGGTGCCGTGTTGCATCAGTAACCGGGTGCTGCGGACGGTAGTTTCCAGTGAAGTTATCTGCCTTGCGCGGAGCTCCGTCTTTCCACGGGCTACCTGCACTTGGGTCAGAGCATTGTTCACTTCGCTACCGGCATTGAGCAAAGCTTGCTGAAAAGCGAGCCTGGCTTCTTCCTGCTGTGCTTTGGCTATCTTGAGCTGTGCCACGTTCAGCCCTTTGTTGAACAAGGGTTGTGTCAGCGAGCCGATGGCGGAGAAGAGTAGTTTTCCTGGATTGACAATCATGCTTCCTGCCGAGTTGGTCCAGCCAGCTGTACCGCTCAAGGTGATGGAGGGGTAGAAAGCAGAACGGGCGGCATTGGTGCTGTAGAAAGCGGATGCCAGCGAGAGTTCGGCACTTTTCACATCGGGACGGCGGGAAAGCAATTGCAGAGGTACGCCCACCGCAAGTTCCTGCGGGAACTCCTGCCCCGCCAACCGGCCACGCTCAATGGTGCCCGGAACATCGCCCAACAGAATGGAGAGACTGTTCTCCACTTCCTTTACCTGCTGCCGGAGGTCGAGCAGCGAAGCTTCCACCTGACGACAGTTGGCTTCGGATTGCGAGACACTCGCCTCGTTCGTCATACCTGCAGCCATCATGGCTCGCATGGTGCGTACACTTTCGCGCCAACTGGCGGCTGTTTCTTCGGAAATGCGGTATTGCTCGTCGAGCATCAGCAAGGTGTAGTACAGATTGGCCACATTAGCTATCAGCGAAGTGCTGACGGCTTGTTCGTACTCCAAGCTTTGAAGGTAGAGCGCTTTGGAACGGCGTTTGGCATTGGTCAACTTACCAAAAATATCGACTTCCCAACTTGCCGAGGCAATGCCGGAATAGGTCCACGAGCCTTTGGAATTGTCGAAACTGCTGACGCCACCCTGCGGAGTGAGCATAAACGAAGGCAGGTACGAAAGTTTGGCCGACATCAGCGTGGCTTCTGCCTCCTTGATACGTTGCCGGGCGGAAAGCAGGTCGGTGTTGCCTTGCAAGGCTTGCTCGATGAGCGACTGTAATTGTGGGTCCGTAAAAAGCTCGCGCCAGGAAAGGGAAGCGATGGAGGCAGTGTCTGATGCCACAAACAGACTCAGGCTATCCAGACTTTGCCCGTCCAAATCGTGTCCATAAAGTCCATCGGTCGTGATGTCCTCCGGGCGCTGGTATTTGGTATAGATGCCGCAACCGGTCAGTACCAAGCCGGCGACAGCTAATAATATGAATTGTTTCTTCATTATTTTTTTATGTTAGTTACGCGATAATGTACTAATGTGATTCTTCTATCTCCTTCCGGCTTACTTTCATCTCTTCCTCAATCTGCCAGTCGCTCGTCGGAACGGATTGGGCAGGACGAAGCCGCTCCTGCAACCACTGGAAACTGATGAACAAGACAGGAACAATGAACAGCAGCGCCAATGTGCCGATGAACATACCACCGACAACACCCGTACCCAATGAACGGTTACCGTTGGCTCCGACACCCGTGGCAACCACCAAGGGGAAAAGGCCGAAAATCATCGTCAGTACCGTCATCAGGATGGGACGGAAACGCGCCTTTGCCGCACTGACGGCAGAAGCAATCAGCCCCATTCCCGCTTTACGGCGCTCGGCGGCATACTCCGTCAACAGAATAGCAGTCTTTGCCAACAGACCTATCAGCATGATAAGTCCCGTCTGCAAATAGATATTATTCTCCAACCCGGCTATCCTGGCAAAAAGGAACGACCCCATCAGGCCCGCAGGAACGGCCAGGATAACGGCAAACGGAATCAGAAAACTCTCGTAAAGCGCACTCAGAATCAAGTAAATCATCAAGATACAGATACCGAAGATGATGACTGTAGTACCACTCTGCTGGCTTTCCTCGCGGGTGATGCCACCAAAGTCATAGCCATATCCCTTCGGCAAGGCTATCTCCGCCGTTTCTTGTACGGCACGGATGGCGTCACCGGTACTGTATCCCTCAGCAGGCATGGCATTCACGGCAATGGAGTTGAACATGTTGAAGCGGCTCAAGGACTCGGCACCGTAGGAACGGGTCAGCGTAACGAACTGGCTCAACGGAGCCATCTCACCGTTGGACATGCGCACAAAGGCATTGTTCAGTGAAGCCTCATCCAAACGGAACTTCGGGTCGGCCTGAATCATTACCTTGTAAACTTTGGAGAAACGGTTGAAGTTGGAGACATATTGCCCGCCATAATAGCCCGACAGTGTGGACAACACCTGGTCGGGAGCAATCCCGGCACGCTTGCACTTGGAAGCATCCACCTCGACGGTCCACTGCGGATAGCGTACATCGAACGTGGAGTATGCCATCGAAATTTCCGGACGCTGGTTCAGTGCCGCCAGATACTGCTGGGTGGTCTGGAAGAAGGTGCTCATATCCCCTCCCTGCTTGTCCTGCACATTCAAGTCCAGCGCATTACCCATACCATAGCCCGGAATCATACCCGGAGCAATGGCAAAGACTGTAGCATCCTTAATATCCGCCGTGCGAGCGTATATCTGGTTGACGACTGCCTGCACCTGGTCTTCCTTTGCCGTACGCTCGTCCCAAGGTTTCAGCTTCACGATAATCATACCGAAAGAATTTCCCTGCCCGGACAGCAGACCATAACCGGCAACTTTCTGCAAGTGCAATTTCTGAGGAAGGTCTTCCAGACGCTTCTCCACGCGGTCTATAATGTCATTTGTCGTCTTGAGCGAGCTACCCGGAGCGGTGCTAACGTTGACAAACAACGTTCCTTGGTCCTCGTCGGGCACCAGTCCGGTCTTGGTGGTATTCATCAGGAATACCAGCAGCACCACCGAAAGTGCCAGCAACGACCATCCCAGCCAGCGGCGCTTGATGAACAGCAACACTATCTTCTTATACTTCTCGACCACCGCCTCGAAAGCCGTGTTGAATGCCTTGCGGAAGCGCGAAGCAAAATTATTCTTCTCCGTTCCGTCCTCATTGATATAAGGCTTCAGCAGCAAGGCACAAAGTGCGGGACTGAGTGTCAACGCATTAATCGCCGAAATACCAACGGCCACCGCCATCGTCAACCCAAACTGGGTATAGAACGTACCGGAAGTCCCTCCCATGAACGATACCGGAATAAACACCGCCATAAACACCAGTGAAGAAGTGATAACCGCATTGCTGATGCCCTTCATCGCATCGATACTTGCCATGTAGGAGGACTTATAGCCCACATCAAACCGTGCCTGCACCGCCTCCACCACGACAATGGCGTCATCCACCACCGTACCAATCACCAATACCAACGCAAACAACGTTATCAGGTTGATACTGAATCCGGCAACGGACATGAAAGCAAACGTACCAATCAGTGAAACAACGATACCTACCAGCGGAATCAGCGTAGAGCGGATGTCTTGCAAAAAGACATAAACCACCAGGATAACCAAGATAATAGCCTCAATCAGCGTTTTCACCACTTCGTGGATAGAGGCGAAGAGGAAGTCGTTGCTGGACATCATCTGGGTAAGCTCCACGCCTTTCGGCAAGTCCTTGCGTGCTTCTTCAAGGAGCCGGTCAATCTGCCGGTTCACTTCCGTGGCATTGGACCCCGCGGTCTGGAACACCATGCAGGAGATACCGGGATGTCCATCCATGGTACCTTTGTAGGCATAACTATCCTTACCCAGTTCTATGTCGGCGATGTCCTTCAGTTTCAGCACCTCGCCGTCTTCGGTAGAACGGATGACGATGTCGCCGAACTCCTCAGGAGTAATGAGGCGTCCCGTATATTTCATGGTATATTGATACGTCTCATCCGAGTTCTCACCAAACGACCCGGTGGCCGATTCGATATTCTGCTCTGCCAGCACAGCCGTCACATCCGAAGGTATCAGCTTGTACTGCGCCATAACATCCGGTTTCATCCAGATACGCATACTGTAGTCACCACCCATAATCATCATATCGCCCACACCGGAGATACGTAGAATCTGCGGCTTCAGGTTGATACTGATATAGTTGGCAAGAAAGTTTTCGTCATAGCTGTCATCAGGGCTATATAAAGAGAACATCTGCAAGATACTGGTCTGCCGCTTGCTGGTGGTGACACCCACCTGGGTTACTTCGGCAGGAAGCTGCCCCGTGGCTTTGGACACACGGTTCTGCACATTGACCGCCGCCATGTCCGGGTCTGTACCCTGCTTGAAGTAAACAGTAATGGAAACCGACCCTGCATTGCTGGCAGTAGAAGTCATGTAAGTCATGTCCTCCACACCGTTGATAGCCTCTTCCAACGGAGCGATAACACTTTTCTGAAGGGTTTCCGCACTGGCACCATAGTAAGTGGTGCTCACCATGATGGTGGGCGGCGCAATGTCGGGATATTGCTCAACGGGCAAGGTGAACAATCCGATGATGCCCAGAATGACAATCGTAATGGAGATGACTGCCGAAAAAACGGGGCGTTCTATAAAAGTTCTGAGGTTCATATTCTATCGGTTAAAAATTATCATTCATTCGTTTTGGGTTGGACGGAAGTACCTTCACGCAGCAAACCCACGCCTTCGGCCACAATTGTGTCCCCCACTTTCAAGCCGCTCTCTACGATATATTCCTGACCTCCATTCACACGGGTCACTTGCACGGGAACTGATTGCGCCTTGCCGTCAACTACCTTATATACATAGACCTTGTCCTGTACTTCGTAAGTGGCACTCTGGGGAACAACGATGCAGTTCTCTTTCCGTACCGGGATGATGACGTTGCCCGAACCGCCACTGGTCAGCAATCCCTCTTTATTGGGGAACACGGCACGCAGACTGACTGTACCCGTAGAGGTATCAATTACACCACTGATAGTTTCTATCTTACCTTCTTGCGGATAGACAGAACGGTCATTGAGCTGTAATTCGATAGAGTCCATCTCTGCCAGCGCCTTATCCTTGGAGCCGTAGCGGCGGGTGAGGTCAAGCAACTGATTCTCTGTCATGGAGAAATAGACATACATATTAGAATTATCGGATACGGTCGTCAGTGGTTTGGGCAAACTGGCGCTGACCAACGTCCCAACCCTATAAGGGAGCGTACCTACCATTCCATCTGCCGGACTCTTCACTTCTGTATAAGAGAGGTTATTGGCGGCATTCACCTGCTGCGCCTCGGCTTGGGCCAACTGGGCTTTCGCTGTCAGCAGGCTGTTGTAGGAAGTCTTTAAGTCAAACTCGGAAATCACCTTCTGGGCATAAAGCTCCTTCTTGCTGTCATATGTCAGTTGCGAAGTGGCCACGCCGGCACGGGCAGCTTCCACATTGGCTTCTGCTGTGCGCAAGGCTGCCAGATAGGGCACCTGGTCGATAATAAACAAGACTTGCCCCCGACGCACGGTCTGTCCTTCCTCCACACAAAGTTTGGTGAGTGTACCAGACACCTGCGGATAGATGTCGATGTCCTGCCGTCCGCGGATGGCTGCGGAATAGATTGTCTGCAGTTCTCTGTCGGTAGTCGAAATAGTCATCACCTGATATTCCGACTGGGGTTGCACGGCAGGCGCGCTGCCGCAGGCTGCCAGTGTTGCACTACAGATGACGGTCATCATCTGTTTCATCATACTCTTTTTTGTTATCATACTCTTTATCT
>X301_European_Hare__coassemble_2201_pt1 | contig 6472 bp, 7 predicted proteins | sample X301_European_Hare__metabat2_high_PE_019 | metagenome-assembled genome bin X301_European_Hare
GTGACGTTCCTTGAAACAACCCTGCTGGTAGTTCTCGTCATCTTCCTGTTCCTGCAGAACTGGCGGGCGGTCGTCATTCCCTGCATCACTATTCCGGTATCACTTATCGGCACACTGGCCGTCATGTCCTTGTTCGGCTTCTCCATCAATACGCTGACACTATTCGGACTGATACTTGCCGTGGCCATCGTGGTAGATGATGCCATTGTGGTGGTGGAGAACTCCACGCGTCTGCTGGACACGGGGCGCTACACCTCCCGCCAGGCTGTGACCGAAGCGATGGGAGAGATTACCGGACCCATTGTCGGGGTAGTGCTGGTACTGCTTGCCGTATTTATCCCGACAACACTCGTCAGCGGCATATCAGGACAACTGTATAAACAGTTTGCCTTGACCATTGCAGCCAGCACCGTACTTAGCGGATTCAACTCACTGACCCTTACTCCGGCACTCTGTGCCTTGATGCTGCAACCTACCCGGCCTTCCAAAAATTCCCTATATCGGGGGTTCAACCATCTGTACGACAAGACACAAGGAGTCTACGACCGGATAGTGGAGTACCTGCTCCAACGCCCTGTCGCTTCCATCGTTTCATATGCGGTTTTCACATTGATTGCTGTCCTGCTGTTTGTCAAATGGCCGTCCACATTTGTTCCGGAAGAAGATGACGGCTATTTCCTCGCAGTGGTACAGCTTCCCCCTGCATCGAGCCTGGAGCGCACCCAAGCCGTAGGAAAGCAGATAAATAAGATTCTCGATTCTTACCCCGAAATAAAGGACTACATCGGCATATCCGGCTTCTCCGTGATGGGAGGTGGAGAGCAAAGCAATGCGGCCACTTACTTCATCGTACTGAAAAACTGGAATGAACGCAAGGGAAAGGAACATACGGCTGAAGCCGTAGTACAGCGCTTCAATATGGAAGTATATGGCATCCAGGAAGCGGAGATATTTGCCATGGTCCCGCCTGCCATCCCCGGACTGGGAGCTACCGGAGGCCTGCAACTCCAATTGGAAGACCGCCACAACCTCGGCGCCACCGAGATGCAGCGTGCTGTAGAGACCTTGATGGAGCATTACCGCAATTATCCGGCACTGGCATCGGTCAGCAGCCAGTACCAAGCCAATGTACCGCAATATTTTTTGAATATAGACCGCGACAAGGTACAGTTGATGGGTATCCCGCTGAACAGTGTATTCACCGCCTTGGGTTACTATATGGGGGAGGCCTACGTCAACGACTATGTACAGTTCGGACACATCTACCAAGTGAAATTGGGGGCGGGCGACCGTGCCCAGCGTGTCATCGACGATGTTCTGAAATTGAGCGTTCCCAATGCATCGGGAGAAATGGTACCTTTCTCTTCCTTCACCCGGGTGGAAGAGCAGTTAGGCATGGACCAGATAAACAGATATAACATGTACTCCACAGCAGCCGTGACCTGCAATGTGGCTCCGGGCAGTAGTTCGGGAGAGGGTATCCGGCAAATGGAAAGTCTAATCAAAGAGCATCTCGGAGACGAGTTCGGCTATGAATGGACTTCGGTAGCCTATCAGGAGACGCAGGCGGGAACCACGACGACTGTCGTATTCGTCATGGCACTGCTGGTTGCCTTCCTTGTACTCGCCGCACAATACGAAAGCTGGACCAGTCCGGTAGCTGCCGTAATGGGACTTCCGGTTGCACTGCTCGGTGCCATGTTGGGATGCTATGTCATGGGGACTCCGGTCAGCATCTACACACAAATTGGAATCATTCTGCTTGTCGCCTTGTCTGCCAAAAACGGTATTCTGATTGTGGAGTTTGCACGTGACTTTCGTGCACAAGGCAATTCAATCCGCGATGCGGCATTCCAGGCCGGACATATCCGCCTACGACCTATTCTGATGACATCGCTTGCATTCGTATTCGGGGTTATGCCGCTGCTTTTTGCAACCGGAGCAGGGGCGGGAAGCCGTATTGCACTGGGAGCCGCCGTAGTGTTCGGTATGGCACTGAATACCTTGCTTGCCACGGTCTATATTCCTAATTTCTACGAATTGATGCAGAAGTTGCAGGAGAAGTTCAGTAAGAAACAATAGGGAGGATGAGCTACAAGTTATGGATTATGGTTATAAGCTATCACACTTATAGCCCATAATCCATAACTCATTTTAGCAACTTGCTGCTAAAAGTTGTATCTTTACGTGCGAATTGCCTCTTAAAGAAATTGAAGTTATGAAAGCATATTTCATCGCCATACTTACCTTATTCACTTGTATAGCTACCGTCGTCCGGGCGCAGCAAATGTCTGAACTTGAAAACCAGATTGACAGTCTGCTCAATGGCAAGAAAGCCACCGTTGGTATAGCCGTATGGACAGACAAAGGAGACATGCTCCGGTATAACGACCATGTACACTTCCCCTTGCTCAGTGTATTCAAATTCCATGTGGCACTGGCCGTACTGGACAAGATGGATAAGCAAAGCATCAGTCTGGACAGCATTGTTTCCATAAAGGCATCCCAAATGCCGCCCAATACCTACAGCCCCCTGCGGAAGAAGTTTCCCGACCAGGATTTCACGATTACGCTTAGGGAACTGATGCAATACAGCATTTCCCAAAGCGACAACAATGCCTGCGACATCTTGATAGAATATGCAGGAGGCATCAAACATATCAATGACTATATCCACCGGTTGAGTATCGACTCCTTCAACCTCTCGGAAACAGAAGACGGCATGCACTCCAGCTTCGAGGCTGTATACCGCAACTGGAGTACTCCTTCCGCTATGGTCCGACTACTGAGAACGGCTGATGAAAAAGAGTTGTTCTCCAACAAGGAGCTGAAAGACTTCTTGTGGCAGACCATGATAGATACTGAAACCGGTGCCAACAAACTGAAAGGTATGTTGCCAGCCAAAACCGTGGTAGGACACAAGACCGGCTCTTCCGACCGCAATGCCGACGGTATGAAAACTGCAGATAATGATGCCGGCCTCGTTATCCTTCCCGACGGCCGGAAATACTACATTGCCGCCTTCGTCATGGACTCATACGAGACGGATGAGGACAATGCGAACATCATCGCCCGCATATCACGCATGGTATATGATGCGATGAGATGAGAGAGGCAAGGGGGCTATTGGTAGCTCCTCCTATAAGTTTTGATACTCGGGTATATCCTGCAGAAAAGTATAGCTGTTGTGCTCGTAATCTATGCGGCAACAATAATGCTGAAGCCCGTTGCTGACAATCAGATAATCCACTTTCAGCACCATGTTGTAGCGGGTAATCTGGTCGAAAACCTTTTGGGTGATTTCTATTTCAGGCGCCTTGTATTCCACAATCATCCGGGCGGTAAGGTCGCGTCGATAGAGCACTGTATCACAGCGTTTCTTTGTACCGTTCAGCTGTACCTGCACCTCATTTGCCATAAGCGCCTGCGGATACCCCTTGTGAGCAAGAAGAAAGTGGACGAAGTGCTGCCGCACCCATTCTTCAGGGGTCAAGGCGACATAACGACGACGGATTACATCGAAAATAACATTTTTTCCGTTCCTTGCGGCAATTTTAGCATCGAATGCTGGTAGGTTTAACGATAACATTTACTACATTTGTAAGTTAAATAATGGTTCCCGTCTTTTGGGAACACAAATTTAATGAAATCTTATGAAAACAAAAGAAGAAATCGTAGCCAATTGGCTGCCCCGTTACACAAAGCGTAACCTGGAGGATTTTGGAGAGTACATTCTGTTGACCAACTTCAACAAGTACGTAGAGATTTTCGCAGAAAAGTTCAATGTTCCCATTCTCGGTAAAGATGCCAACATGATATCTGCCAGTGCAGAAGGAATGACCATCATTAATTTTGGTATGGGAAGTCCTAATGCCGCCATTATCATGGACTTGCTGAGTGCTATCAAGCCCAAGGCATGTCTGTTTCTGGGTAAGTGCGGCGGTATAGACAAGAAAAATAGAATAGGGGACCTCATCCTTCCCATTGCCGCCATCCGTGGCGAGGGTACCTCCAACGACTACTTCCCACCTGAAGTCCCGTCACTCCCGGCATTTATGCTGCAACGTGCCGTTTCTTCTGCCATCCGCGATTATGCCCGTGACTACTGGACCGGTACCGTATACACCACCAACCGCCGCATTTGGGAACATGACGAGGAATTCAAAGAATATCTGAAGAAAACCCGTGCCATGGCTGTCGATATGGAAACAGCAACCCTATTCAGCTGCGGTTTTGCCAATCATATTCCCACGGGAGCCCTTCTGCTGGTTTCAGACCAACCGATGATTCCGGAAGGTGTAAAAACCGATAAAAGCGACAATCTGGTGACCCAGAATTATGTAAAGGAGCATGTTGAAATCGGCATCGCATCCTTGCGCATGATTATTGATGAAAAGAAAACCGTAAAACACTTGAAGTTCGACTGGTAATCCGTTACGGGACATCCCCTCGTATAGCACTTACTTTATTATATGGCAAAACAAGAAACAACCTGTGATGATATTCTAAAAGAGTTGAGAGCCAAGCAATACCGCCCCGTCTACTATCTCATGGGCGAGGAATCGTATTACATAGACCTCATCTCCGACTATATTGTAGACAACGTTCTCACTGACACCGAAAAGGAATTCAACCTGACCGTAGTCTATGGTGCAGATGTCGATATAGCCACTGTCATCAATGCGGCCAAGCGCTATCCGATGATGTCCGAACGCCAGGTCGTAGTCGTAAAGGAAGCGCAGGCCATCCGCAACATGGAGGAGCTTTCATACTACCTGCAAAAACCGTTGAACTCCACCATTCTTGTTCTATGCCACAAACATGGGGTGCTGGACAGAAGAAAGAAGCTGGCGGCCGAAATAGAGAAGGTGGGAGTTCTATTCGAATCCAAGAAGGTGAAGGATGCCCAGTTACCGGCATTCATCACCTCATACATGAAGCGCAAAGGTGTAGACTTGGATCCTAAAGCCACCTCCATGCTTGCCGATTTCGTAGGTACGGACCTCAGCCGCCTTACAGGAGAACTGGAAAAACTGATTATAACTCTTCCAAAAGGTCAGACACGCGTCACCCCCGAACAGATAGAATGTAACATCGGAATCAGTAAGGATTATAATAACTTTGAACTTCGCAGTGCCATTGTAGAAAAAGACATACTAAAGGCCAATAAAATAATAAAATATTTTGAAGAAAATCCGAAAACAAACCCTATCCAGATGACTTTATCTTTACTTTTCGGCTTCTTCTCCAACTTGATGTTGGCTTATTATGCACCCGAAAAGACGGAGCAGGGTATTGCCAGTTTCATAGGATTAAAGACTCCCTGGCAGTCGCGCGAATACCTAAGTGCCATGCGCCGTTACAGCGGAGTAAAGACCATGCAGATAATCGGAGAAATTCGATATGCAGATGCCAAATCCAAAGGAGTAGGAAATTCCTCCCTAAGCGATGGAGATGTCCTCCGGGAATTGGTCTTTAAGATTCTACATTAACTTCCATACAGCATCCTTTTCCATAAAAGGGGAAAAGCATAAAACAGACTGATTTGATATCATTATGTCATTTTTAGGGGGATTTATCCCCCTTTTTCTATTTCGGTCCTTAGCATAGACAGTAAAATAGGAGATAATAATCATATTTACAGCAAATTACGTTCATTTATAAGCTCTGAGAATCGTGTTTTTATAACGAATCGACCAATTATACAGAAATAAAGCAAGGATTTAAGTCTTGAAGACTAGAAAATAAATAAAGCATCTTATTTTCTTATTTATGTCACATCTTTTCTCCTTTAGTAAAAAGAAGAGATGGAGCAATTCAGCTTTAAATCGTCATATATGAAATCTGTTACACTTTTCAAGAGTACAATAGTTGTAATACACAACTAGGATAATTGATTATTGTGAATTTAATACATTACATAAATATCTATATAACGGGCGTATTATAACATATGTAATATTATACTTGAAAACACAAATGTAATAAGTAATATTTAATATCGCAAACTGATGGTTTACAAAAATAATAGAGTAGGGGTTAACCCATATAATTATAAACAATAAATATGTATATATCAATTGCATACGACGATTAACCAAATTATTAAATTATATATTATATAAAATGAGCGACAAACAAATGTAATACAGCATTTACCATCAAAAAATAACTATATAATATGCTAATAACTAGACAAATATATTATTTTATTAAACTTACGATAAACACCTATTTTACTCGTAATTTGTATTATAGCATTTGTAATGATGAATATTGTAATAATAACATTTCATCTGTAAACTTTAAAATATCACATTTTTAATTTGCTTTTGTGATGTCGTTTTTTTACTTTTGTAATCCAATAAATAACATGTACAATTGTAATAACACATAAACCATGAGTATAAAAGACAGATTCAAAATGGTTATGGACCGGGAGAAACTGACAGCAGGAGCTTTTGCCGAGAGT
>X301_European_Hare__coassemble_2242_pt1 | contig 6263 bp, 3 predicted proteins | sample X301_European_Hare__metabat2_high_PE_019 | metagenome-assembled genome bin X301_European_Hare
CTATAAAATAGTCCGTTACGCTTTCTTTTCATCAGTCGAAGCATCCATAGCATGTGGGCAACAGTTTACGGTCTCCCAACGTGTTGTCTACGCGTGCCACGTTCACCCAGAACTTGTTTTCGCGCACGCTTTCTATCGGGTAGGCTGCCTTTTGGCGGGTATAGCTGTGCTCCCATGTGTCGGCTACCACTTCGTATTCGGGATGCGGGGCATTCACCAGCACGTTGTCCGTCTTGTCGACTTCGCCGTTCTTCACCTCTTGAATCTCGTCCCAGATGGTCAGCATCACGTGGACAAAGTTGTCGAGTTCGGCAAGGCTTTCGCTCTCCGTCGGTTCAATCATCAGTGTGCCGTGTACCGGGAAGGAGAGGGTAGGGGCATGATATCCATAATCCATCAGGCGCTTGGCGATGTCGTTTTCGCTGATGCCCGTCTCTTCGTGCACCTTACGGCATTCCAATATCATTTCGTGTCCTACGAAGCCGGTAGCACCGCGGTAAACGATGCCGTATGTATCCTTGAGGCAGGCTGCCAGGTAGTTGGCGCTGAGGATGGCTATCTTTGTGGCCCGTGTCAGCCCTTCTGTTCCCATCATGCGGATATAGCCGTAAGTAATGGGGAGGATACCTGCACTGCCGAAAGGAGCTCCGGACACCTGGTTGGCGGCATTGCCGAACAATTTGTGTCCCGGAAGGAACGGACCCAGATGCTCTGCCACGCAGATGGGACCTACGCCCGGTCCGCCGCCACCGTGAGGAGAGGCGAACGTTTTGTGCAGATTCAAATGGCAGACATCCGCACCGATAAAGCCGGGATTCGTCAAGCCTACTTGGGCATTCATATTGGCGCCGTCCATATATACTTGCGCACCGCAGGCGTGTATTATGTGGCAGATTTCCACAATTTCCGTTTCAAAGATACCGTGTGTGGAAGGGTAGGTGATCATCAGGGCGGCGAGGTCCGCCTTGTTTTCTTCCGCTTTGGCGCGCAGGTCGGCCATATCCACGTTGCCTTGTGCGTCGCAGGCGCAGGTCACGGTGGTAAAGCCTGCCTGGATGGCAGATGCCGGGTTGGTGCCGTGTGCGGATGCAGGTATCAGTATTTTGTTGCGGTGCCCTTGTCCTATACTTTCCAGATAGGCACGGATGACGCGGAGTCCTGCATATTCGCCTGCCGCACCGGAGTTGGGTTGCAGGCTGACACCGGCAAAGCCGGTAATTATCTTCAGCTCTTCACTGAGGTTGCTTATCAGTTCGCGGTAACCTTCGGCCTGGTCTTCGGGCACCAGGGGATGCATGTTCATGAATTCCGGACGGCTGAGCGGCAGCATCTCTGCGGCAGCGTTCAGCTTCATGGTGCACGAGCCGAGGGAAATCATGGAGTGTGCCAGTGAGATGTCCTTGCGGTCGAGACGCTTGATGTAGCGCATCATCTCCGTTTCCGTATGGTATTTGTTGAATACTTCATGTGTCAGATAGGTGCTTTGGCGTTTCATCTCTGCGCTGATGCTGCTTGCCATGGGTACGTCGCTTGCCTTTTCCCAATCCCTTCCGGCGGCAATGGCAAAGATGGAGAGCAGTACGTTGACGGCAGTGATGTCCGTAGTCTCATCGATGCTCATACCTACGTCCCCATTCTTGAAATAACGCAGGTTCACTTCCTTGCTCAAGGCGATGGTACGTATCTGCTGTGCCGAAATGGTGTCGGGCAGTGCAAAGCGGAGCGTGTCGAAATATTGTGCATTGACCTGCTTGTACCCCAGTCTGTTGATACTTTCTTCCAGAAATACGGCAATGCTGTGGATGCGTTCTGCAATGGTGCGGATGCCTTCCGGACCGTGATATACGGCATAGAAGCCAGCCATCGTGGCAAGCAGTGCTTGTGCGGTACAGATGTTGGAAGTCGCCTTTTCACGCTTGATGTGCTGCTCGCGGGTTTGCAGCGCCATGCGGTAGCACAGCTTGCCGTATTTGTCTTTCGACCAGCCGATGATGCGTCCCGGCATATTGCGCTTGTACTCGTCGCGGGTGGCAAAGTAGGCTGCCGACGGCCCGCCGTAGAACATCGGTGTACCGAGCCGTTGTGTGGTTCCGAAGACGATGTCAGCTCCCCATTCTCCCGGAGGGGTGAGCAGGGCGAGGCTCAGAATGTCGGCGGCAACGGCCACTTTGCAGTTGGCTGCATGGGCTTTTTCCACGAAGGCGCGATAATCTTCCACGTTGCCGGTAGCGTTGGGATATTGCAGTACGCAGGCGAAGATGTCCGGCGTGAATTCCATTTCATGGTATTTTCCTATACGCAGCTCGATACCTTGCGGAATGGCGCGGGTAGTCATTACTGCCAGTGTCTGCGGGAAGACGGCTTCGTCAACAAATACCACGTTGGCGCCCGATTTCTGCATGTCGCGCGGACGCAGGGCGTACATCATCGTCACGGCTTCGGCTGCGGCAGTCGCTTCATCCAGCAGGGAGCAGTTGGCAAGGGGCATGCCGGTGAGGTCGCATACGGCAGTCTGGAAGTTCATCAGGGCTTCCAGGCGTCCTTGTGAGACTTCGGTCTGATAGGGGGTATAGGAAGTGTACCAAACGGGGTTCTCGAATACATTCCGTTGGATAACGGCAGGAGTGATGGTATTGTACCATCCCATACCGATATAGGTTGTGTAAAGTTTGTTTTTGGCAGCCAGTCCTGTAATATGCTGTCCGAATTCATACTCCGTCATTGTCTTGGGCAGAGCCAGCGGTTCTTTCAGGCGGATGTTGGCAGGAATGGTTTTATCAATCAGCTCGTCCAGGCTTTTCACTCCTATTTTTTGGAGCATCTTTTCCTCGTCTTTTTCGCTGATGCCGATGTGGCGGTAGGCCAATAGGTCGTTTTTCATGGCTGTAATGATTTAAAAGTTTGCTGTATATTTACCGGAAGAACGGATTCTCCGCTTTCTCTATTCCAATGGTTGTCGGTGCTCCGTGTCCGGGATAGACAACCGTGTCGTTGGGCAGGATGAACAGACGGCTGCAAATATGCTCTATCAGTTCGTCGAAGTTGCCGCCGGCAAGGTCGGCACGGCCGATGCTGCCTTGAAACAGCACATCCCCCGAGAACATGCAGTGGTCTGCCGCGCAATAGTACACCAGGCTGCCTGGCGAGTGTCCCGGCACATGGATGGCTTCCAGTTCTGTATTGCCGAAGGTGATGATGTCTCCATCGTGCAGATAAGTGCCCAGGGGCACGGGGGCTTCCTGCAGTTGGAAGCCGAACATGCGGCTTTGTTTCGGCGCTTCGTCAATCCAGAACTCATCGGCCTGGTTGGCTTCGGCCTTCAGACCGAACTCTTTCAGCATGAAAGGATTGCCGAAGATATGGTCCAGATGCAGATGGGTATTCAGCAGATGTTTCACATTCAGCCCATTCTTGATGATGAAGTTTTTCAAGGCCTGCTTTTCTTCCTCATAAAAACAGCCCGGGTCAATGACGACCGCTTCATTGGTTTCGTCCCAAAGCACATAACAGTTCTCCGGGAACATATTAAATTCGAATCTCTTTATTTTCATATTATGTATTTAGATTTATCCCCCTACATATACTACTTTCTTTGTCTCGAAGAACTCCTCTTCAAAGAACTCCTTCAAGTCCCACAACGTGGTCTTGTTCTTGACGGGCATGGTTTCGTTTCCCAATTCGCCCCCCTTGAGGCAAATCAGTCCGTTGGGCAATGCATTCTGCTGTTTGGAGGAGATGTTCTTGCGGATAATCTTCAGTAGGTCTGTCAGCGGCATCACGGCACGGCTCACCACAAAGTCGAACTTCCCTTTTTCCTCTTCTGCGCGGGCATGGCGGAAGGTGATGTTTTTCAGCCCGATGCTGTTGGCTATTTCGGAGGCTACGCGTACTTTCTTTCCGATGCTGTCCACCAGATGGAATTGTACTTCGGGGAAAAGGATGGCAAGCGGGATTCCCGGAAAGCCTCCTCCCGTGCCGAGGTCCATAATTTGTGTCCCCGGTCTGAACCTGATTACCTTGGCTATGCCCAGAGAGTGCAGCACATGGTGTTCGTACAAGTTCTCTATATCTTTGCGTGAAATGACATTAATCTTAGAGTTCCAGTCCAGATAGAGGTCGTAGAGTGCGGCAAACTGCCGTTTCTGTTCTTCCGTCAGGTCCGGGAAATATTTGAGTATTAAATCCATTGTGAATTTTATGTTGATAGACAATTGATTACAGTTCCTATTCGCCGTCTGTTTTTATAGCGCTGCTCAATACAATGAATTTACCGTTCATCAGAGGGGCTATGTCCTCATAAGACAACGTGATTTTGGTTGCTCCCATTACGTATGGGGCAATTTCATATACATTATAATAGAAGGTGATTCCCGTTGGGTCCAGATAGAAATTCTCGATGGGCTCCAGATTGCCGGTGGTGGCGTAACCCATGTCCTCCAGCTCTTGGCGGGTGCTGACGTTGTTGTCTGCCATCAGCTGTTTCCAAAGCAAGTCGGTCAGCGCTTCCTTATAGTCGCCTTCAAAGAGGTCGTCCAGGCGGATGGGGCTTAGGGTCTTTAGGTCGAGGTTGAGGAAGGTGGACATATAGATGCCGTGTGCGCCGCCGGTATATTCGTTGTAATCTATACGGTAGGTCAGTATCAAGGTATTGCACAACTGCACATGGCTTTCGATTCCTTTATAATAGGAATACCAAGCTCCTATGCTTTCTTCGTCCTCCTTGTCCTGCTCATCCTTTTTGTACATCGGCTCCAGGTCATTGCGGTAGTCGCTGACATATTTCTCCGTATATTTCTTGACAGCTTCTTCGGGTGTCATCGCCATGTACTTGTCGCCGAAGCAGGCGGAGAGGAAGAAGGCGTTCAGACTGTCTTTCAGCCTCACGTCGGATGACTGGCTGGCGTAGGCAAAGTTGAGGATGAGGTTGCAGGCCGGCTTGGCTGTGTCTCCGAAGAGATGTACGGTTTCGTTTACTTGTATACTGTCGAACTCCAACGCGTATGCGTTTTTGTTCACGGTGTTACCGCAGGAAAAGAAAAAGCCGCTTGCCGCAAGCAGAAGGACAAGTAGGCTGACAGTTTGCTTTTTCATATTGAATTTCGTTTATAAATCAACATATCAATCAAAAAACTTTATCGACAAATATAGAACTTATTAACGAACTGCACACATAAAAAAGGAAAAATTAATTCCGGCAAACGGTTAAAACTTTCTATCTTTGCAGCGCTTATGAAGGAACTCCGTTACATACTGGCTGTACTCTTTTCCTCCCTTATCATTATAAGCGGAGTGGGGATTTCTGTAGTTCAGTATTGCTGTGCCGGATGCGAGACGACGCAAAGCTGCTGCACTTCCGGCTGTTCCAAATGCCATAATACACATCGTGCCTCACGGCAAACATGCAAGGATACCGGCTGTACAGCCGTCTACTACAAGGTGGATTTCGTGAAGCATGCACACGAGTCTGTTTCGTTCGTGCCATTCCTTACACTGTTTTGCGAGCAACTGCCGCTGTTTGATCACTCCTTGCCGCAGGTGGCTTGTACTCCGAGAGTTGTTTCAGGAGCACCGCCATATGTCATCGGCTCGCGTCATTATCTGGCGCTCTATTCCACGCTTCTCATTTAGTGTTGTTTTATACGGGGCAATGACCTGGATTGCCCGGAGGGAACTGTTTGTTTTTTAATCACTTCTTTAAGTATAAAACAGAAATGAAATATAGTTTGATAGCCATTCTTCTGTTCTCTTTCACCGCCTTGCAGGCGCAGGTAAAGGGAACGGTAAAGGATAATTTGGGCGACCCGATTGCGGGTGCCAACCTCTTCTGGCAGGGAACCACCCAAGGTACCACCACTTCGGCGGACGGTACTTTCTCCTTGTCCAAACCCAATGACAAGCATATGCTTGTAGTCAGCTTTATCGGTTTTGAGAACGATACGATACACGTCAGTAACCGCAATGAGACGCTCGACATTGTCTTGCGCGAAGGGGTGGAACTGAGCGAGGTGAATGTGGTCAGCCGTAAGTGGGGCACCATGAAGCTGCGCAACAGTGTGATGAATGAAGATATGATAAGTAGCGCCGAGTTGAGTCGTGCCGCCTGCTGTAACCTGGGAGAGAGTTTTGTGACCAATCCCTCGGTGGACGTCACCTACTCTGACGCCGCCACCGGTGCTAAGCAAATCAAGCTTCTCGGCTTGTACGGTACGTATGTGCAAATGATGACGGAGAATATCCTCAACTACCGCGGCTCTGCCGCCCCC
>X301_European_Hare__coassemble_2389_pt1 | contig 5795 bp, 2 predicted proteins | sample X301_European_Hare__metabat2_high_PE_019 | metagenome-assembled genome bin X301_European_Hare
GGGTATTCCTTTGGCTGTATGTCTATTGGTTGTGGTCGTGCTGTGTTTGTATAGGGGAGTCCGTAAAGGACGTTATGGTATCTGTGGGGCCATTCTTTCCTTGATGATATTTTCTTTTTCCTCCTATCCGCTACAACTTCCGGTATTTATCGTTACATTTGGAGGATTGCTTGTAGCGTGCTTGTTCGGTGCCGACCGTTGGCAATGGTTGGGGGTGGCTGTATTAGTAGGCATCATTGGCGGTTTTCGCCTGAAGAATGACTTGCAAGTGGAGCAGGCTTGCCGGGAGTGGATGAATGCGCGTGTGTTGTATAGTGCAGGTGCGTATCAATCGGCAGAGAAAGAGTACGGGCGCCTTTATCCTCTGTTGAGAGACCGGGCATCTTTCTTGTTCGAATATGGTCATGGATTGCACAAGCAGCAGCAGTTCAGTAAATCCAACCGTATTTTGAAAGAAGCTTTACTGCGTAGTTGTGACCCCATGATACTGAATGTGATAGGCAAGAACTATCAGCAGATGGGTGACTGCTTATCAGCGGAAGACTGGTTTATCCGTTCCACCCATCGTTTGCCGGGGCGTATTTACCCCTATTATCTGCTTGCGAAGCTTTATGCGGAACCAGGATTCAGACAACCGGACAAGTTTGAAAAAATGAAGCGGATGGTATTGACGAAAGAGCCGAAAGTGCATTCTACGGCAATACGACAGATGAGGGAGGAAATAAAAAAGATTCAGCTTATTTTTGTCCATATTAAAAAAAGATGAATAAAAACGGAAGGTGTTAATAATGAGCGAACTAATTGCTAAAGTGCTATGAAAAAAGTGTCCACATGCAAATATCGGTTCGTTTTTTTGAAACGATTAATTTTATCAATTTATAATTGAGTATGAATATGAAGACACAGAACTATCGATACCTGCTATGCATGGCCGTTGCCCTGCTTGCCGCCTGCTCCGATGCCGGAAAGGGAAAAGAGTCCGAGGAAGGGGTGGCAACCGTCCTGCCAAGTGAAAGCAATGAAGTGACCGTGAAAGTCCTGAAGCGGGCGACCTTTGAGCATGAACTGGTGAGCAACGGAAAAGTAACCGCCGGTGCCATGGCGGATTTGCGTTTTGAGACCACCGGTGTAGTGGCACACATCTACGTGAAGAACGGTGACCCGGTGCGCAAAGGGCAGAAGCTTGCCGAACTGGATAAGTTCCGTCTGAAGAACAAGACCGCGCAAGCCAAGGATGCTCTGGACAAAGCGGAACTTGAGCTGCAGGACGTATTGATAGGGCAAGGCTATCCGGTGGGTGATACTTCCAAAATTCCTGCCGACATCATGAAGCTGGCACGAGTAAAGAGCGGTTACGACCAAAGCCTTTCCCAGTACGAACTCGCCGCCTATGAAGAAGAGCATGCTACGCTGGTTGCCCCCTTCGACGGCGTGGTGGCGAACCTCTTTTCCAAGCCCTTCAACGAGGCAAGCACTTCGGAATCTTTCTGCTCCATCATTGGCACTCAGGGCATGGAAGTGGACTTTACGGTACTGGAAAGTGAACTCCCCCTGATAAAGAGTGGCGACAAGGTGATTGTCACCCCTTACTCGGATGCCTCTTCCAAACAAGAGGGCCGCATCACCCAAATCAATCCTCTGGTAGATGATAAGGGAATGGTGAAAGTAAAGGCATCCGTCAATGGCAGGGGACGTCTGTTTAGCGGCATGAATGTGAGGGTAAATGTACACCGTTCTCTGGACGGTCAGCTCGTGATACCCAAAAGTGCCGTCGTACTGCGTTCGGGTAAGCAAGTCGTCTTTACCCTGAAAGACGGAAAGGCGCAGTGGAACTATGTGCAGACCGGACTGGAGAATGCGGAAAGCTACAGCATGGCCGACGATGCCCTGAAAGAAGGCGATACGGTCATCGTGACGGGAAATGTGAATTTGGCACATGAGGCGCCGGTGAAGGTGGTGGAAAATTGAAAGATGAAAATTGAAAGTTGAAAATTCATAATTCACAATTTAAATTCATAATTGAAAATTGATAAAGTTTTTGATACAGCGGCCTATTGCCGTACTGATGGCATTTACAGCATGCTTCATTGTCGGGCTGGTGACTTACTTCACCTTGCCGGTATCCTTGCTGCCCGATATTGCCATCCCGGAAATTACAGTGCAGGTGTCGGCGCAGAATACCTCGGCGCGTGAATTAGAGAATACGGTGGTGAAACCTCTGCGGCAGCAGCTCATCCAGGTGGCGAAACTGAAGGACATGGACAGCGAGACGCGCGATGGTGCAGGCATCATCCGCCTGGGCTTCGACTTCGGTACGAATACCGACCTTGCCTTCATAGAAGTGAACGAGAAGATTGACGCCGCCATGAACTATCTGCCCAAGGATGCCGAACGCCCGAAGGTGATAAAGGCAAGTGCGACGGACATTCCTGTCTTCTACCTCAATCTGACCCTAAAAAACGACAGTGCATACGGCAAGGTGGACGAACGCGCGTTTCTTGATTTGTGCGAGTTTGCCGAAAATGTCATAAAGCGTCGCATCGAGCAGTTGGCGGAAGTGGCAATGGTGGATGTCACGGGTTTGGTCGAACGCCAGTTACAGATTGTGCCCGACCCGGATAAGCTTGCTGTGTTGGGGCTCTCCATTGAAGACATAGAAAACGTGCTGGCGCAAAACAACGTGGAGCCGGGCAGCATGACCGTGCGCGACGGCTACTACGAATACAACATTAAGTTCTCCACCCTGCTGCGGACAGAGGAGGACGTGAAGGGCATCCTGCTGCGAAAGGAAGGACGTATCATCCGCCTGGGAGACTTCTGCCGGGTAGAGATTGTTCCTGCCAAGGAGAAAGGTGTCTCCATGAGCAATGGCAAGCGTGCCGTTACCCTTGCCGTCATCAAGCAGGCGGACGAGAATATGGAAGACATGAAGCTTGCCATCAACAGCACGATGGACTACTTCAAGAAAGTATATCCCGACATTGATTTTAGCATCAGTCGTAACCAGACGGAGTTGCTGGACTATACCATCTCCAATCTTCAGCAAAATTTGTCGTTGGGTTTCCTGTTCATCTGCATTGTGGCGGTACTCTTCTTGGGTGACATCAAATCACCGTTCATCATCGGGTTGAGTATGGTGGTATCTATTGTCATCTGCTTCCTGTTCTTCTACTTGTTCAAGATGTCACTCAATATCATTTCTTTGTCGGGATTAATCCTGGCGTTGGGTATGATGATTGACAGCAGCATCATTGTGACGGAGAATATTTCGCAGTATCGCGAACGGGGCTATTCGTTGCGGCGGGCTTGCGTGACGGGAACGAGTGAGGTGGTGACGCCCATGCTGAGTTCGTCGCTGACCACTATTGCCGTATTTGTGCCGCTGATATTTATGAGCGGCATTGCAGGGGCGTTGTTCTACGACCAGGCATTCTCTGTTACGGTGGGGTTGCTGGTTTCCTACTTCACGGGTATCATGCTGCTGCCGGTCCTCTATATGCTGGTCTACCGGACGGGGTTGCGCGGCAGGTCGTGGTTCTCCCGCATCCGTATCAACAATCCGTTGAAGGAACATACGCTGGACCGTTTTTATGATGCGGGCATCGACTGGGTATTCTCCCACAAGACGGTAAGTAGCGTATTCTGTGTGGTTTCTATACCTCTTTGTGTCTTTCTGTTCTATTCCGTCGGCAAGGAGCGTATGCCGCAGATAGACCAGAATGAACTGATAGTCCACGTGGAATGGAACGAAAACATACATGTGGACGAGAACCGGCATCGTGTGAATGTGCTGTTCGGACAGTTGTTGGACAAGACTGTGGAACAGACGGCTGCCATAGGCCAGCAGGACTATCTGCTGAACCGTGAGCAGGCTCTTTCTTCTTCGGAGGCGGAATTGTATTTCAAGACTTCCTCGCCTGACGGGATTGCTCCCTTGCAGAAACAGGCGGGTGAGTGGCTGACACGGGAATATCCGTTGGCGACAGTCTCCTTTTCTCCACCCGAAACCGTGTTCGAGAAGCTTTTCGTGACCGGGGAGGCCGATGTGGTGGCGGAACTTTATGCCCGCAATAAGGAGAAGGCGCCGGCGGCGGAAGAATTGCGCGGACTGGAACAACAGTTTGCGGAGCTTACGGGGACAGCGCCCGTAGGTATCGCTTTCGAGAACCAGCTCGACATAAGCATCCTGCAGGAAAGGCTGTTGCTCTATGACGTTTCGTATGACGAGCTTTACCGTACGCTGCGGACGGCATTCAAGGAGAACAGCGTAGCTATGCTCCATTCCTACCAGCAATACCTGCCTATCAGCATTGTGGGCGAGGAGCGGACAGTGAATGAGGTGCTGCAGCAGACATTGATACAGACCCGTCCGGACAGTAAGGGCGAAGTGGAGCATATTCCGCTTCGGGAGCTGGTAAAGGTGCGTCCGGCCGAGGATTTGAAAACGATTACGGCAGGACGCAACGGTGAATATATACCGTTCCGTTTCTATGAAGTGGACGATGCTCCGGAGTTGATGGAAAAGGTGAAGCGGGAGGCGGATGCCACGGGTGACTGGGATACGGCCTTTTCCGGCAGTTTCTTCTCCAACCGCCAGATGCTGGACGAGTTGGTGGTGATTCTTTTCATCTCTATCATGCTGATGTATTTCATTCTTGCCGCCCAGTTCGAAAGCTTCGTGCAGCCGCTCATCGTGCTGCTGGAAATTCCGATAGATGTGGCGTTTGCCCTGCTTCTGTTGTGGATATGCGGGCATACCCTGAACCTGATGTCTGCCATCGGACTGATTGTGACGTGCGGTATCATCATCAACGACTCCATCTTGAAGCTGGATGCCATTAATGAATTACGGAGGGCTGGTATGCCGTTGCTCGAGGCCATCCACGAGGCGGGGCGCAGAAGGCTCCGGCCCATCATCATGACATCGCTCACCACCATTTTCGCTATGGTTCCGCTGCTGTTCTCGTTCGACATGGGCTCGGAGCTGCAGAAGCCGCTTTCCATAGCAATGATTGGGGCGATGTTCGTGGGGACACTGGTCAGTCTGTTCATCATCCCGTTGATATATTGGTTTATTTATAGAAAAGAAAGAGCATGAAGAAATTAAGTCTTATACTTTTGTTCAGTCTGGGAGCCCTTTCCGCTTTTGCCCAGCAGCGGATAACGCTCGATTTGCAGCAGACCATTGCCCTGGCGAATGACAGTTCGCTGGAAGCCTTCCGCACCAAGAACATGTATCTGGCCGGTTATTGGGAATACCGCACCTATAAGGCAAACCGCCTTCCCAGCCTGACGCTGAACATGACTCCGGCACAGTACAACCGCGATATCACCAAGCGTTACGACTCCGAACAGGACCTTGACATCTATCGCAGCCAGCAATCCTTCTATGCATACGGCAATCTTGCCGTCAGACAGAATTTCGACTTGACGGGCGGTACGTTCTATCTGGATACGGAGCTGGGCTATATGCGGAGCTTCGGTGGAAACAAGTATACCCAGTTCACCAGTGTTCCGGTTCGTTTGGGCTACTCGCAGAGTCTGGTCGGTTACAATCCTTTCCGTTGGGAACGCAGGATTGAGCCGCTGAAGTACGAAAAGGTGAAGAAGGAGTATATTTACAATGCAGAGCGAGTATCCGAGCAGGCCACTACCTATTTCTTTGCGCTTGCCATGGCACAGGCGGAATATGACTTGGCCAAGGACAATGCCGTCTCCACCGATACCCTCTACCGCATCGGTATGCAGCGCCTGAAGATAGCCGCCATCAGCCGTGCCGACCTGCTGACGCTGAA
>X301_European_Hare__coassemble_2461_pt1 | contig 5589 bp, 6 predicted proteins | sample X301_European_Hare__metabat2_high_PE_019 | metagenome-assembled genome bin X301_European_Hare
GGTCAATAGTGATGCACCGGTATTTGTTGAACTGCTGATAGCCCTGGCGGGACTGATAACCTGCTGTATACAATTCTATTTGGGAAAGAGAATCGGCGGTCATTATGGTGAGCGCATCAGTGGAGGGCAGGCGCTGGGGCAAAAGAATACGGTGCTTGCCATCTGGATGGCATATACTTATCTTAATCCGTTATCTTCCGTCGGTCCGGGATCGTATGTGCTGTGGCAAAACATCATCAATAGTTATCAGCTGTGGAAGAAAAGGAAAAATGAGACGGAATAACTGCTGAGTATTTTACATCTTATTTGCTTTATGGACATAGAGGGCGGTTGCAACAATTATCAGTACAAATGCCATAATGAGGAATATTATCCGGATAAGGCGATGTTTTGAAAATAGGTTGGCCATGCAGGCAGAAGCCACGCTGAAACGGGCTATTATAGAATCAATTGTGGCGTTTTCGAAAAAGACTGATGCAATACTCCATAGTGCAATAATGGTTAATATAGCATTGGCTGATAAACAAAGAATTTTATCAAGTGGCATTCTAAATACTTTTCTTGTTCTCATATATAGGACTCTATGTTTAACTCCTTTCATTCCTGCCTTTCGCTGAATCAGCCAAAGGATAGGGCAAAGATAAAAGAGAACTTCCTAACAGAATCAATATTGTCTTGGAATATTGTTAAATGATTGAATTTCTAAACCTATGTTTATTCTTTGCTGTCAAAACTCTGTTTGTGTCTGATGCGGCTCATGTGAATAGGGGTTATTTTCAAGTAAGACGCAATTTCTTTTAGGGGTACCATTTGTAGGATTTCTGGACATTTTTTAAGAAGTTGGAGATAGCGTTCTTCCGATGTAAATCTGAACAAATCCAAGTAACGTGAATACGACTGAAAAAATAATTGTTCGGCTGCAATACGGGCTATTCGTTGATTTTCTTTGTTCTCTTCAAATTCTTGTAGAAGTAATTCGGAAGAACAGATGTAGATTCTACATGGGGTTATTGCTTGTATATTCAATTCAGATTTTATGTCGTATAAACAATTGGGATAATCAGAGATAAATTCATTGGCAAAAGAAAAACCTACATTATATGTTTTGTTTTCAGTTTGGTTGATGCAGGTATATTTGATTACACCGGATACAATAAACCCGAAGAAAGAACCGACTTCTCCCTCTCGGAGGATAAATTCATTTCTTTTATAATACCGTAGTTCTCCGTTTCTTAAACACAGTTCCCTAAAAGTCAGTGTCTATATTGCCCATGTATGAATTAAAATCTGTCATTTACAACACATGTTTTTCGAAAGGTACAAAATTATTATTTTATTCCTGATTTTTTGTCATTGTTGGTAAGTTGGTTGTGGATTCTCTTATTATAATACTTTAAAAATTTAACTTCACCTACGTTTTTTAAAAGCTTTTGGTTTTCAATGAAGTTTTGTCCGTATTTTAGCCAACGTTTGGTAAATCTTTTGAATTTAGTACATGGGAAATCAGAACACTGGAAACAATGTGTTATTCTTTTTTCCAAGCAACATAAATGGAATGTTTTACATTTTTCACAGCGAGAACCATTCTGTTCTGCTCCTTTGCAGGGACTTTTTTCTCTTGTGTATATGGGACAACCACCACAAAAGACACCACAAGCAGGAATACGTCCGTTATACGATTTCATTCAGCCAGCCTTTTCGCCATCCAAAAATTGGTGAGATAAAGTTGGTTGGCTTTGCGTTTCTGTTCCACTTCTACTATATAGCCTCTTTTCTCAAAGAATGGACGGGCTGTCAGGCTTACTTCTGATGTAATTCGCATGATTCCTCTTGCGGTTGCATACCGTTCTATCTCATTTAGAAGTATGGTAGCAATGCCTTTACCTTGAAAATCTTTATGAATAAACATAGAATGCAAATATCCTTGGTGGGTAATGGATGAAAAGCCGACAATCTGTGACTGTTGATTGGTTGCCACAATAAAATAATGTGTCTTAATCATGTCTTTTATGTGGGAGAGGTCGTTTCCGCACGATGCCCAATCTGCCACTTCTGCTTCTGAATAGTCACGTTTGTTTATATGGAGGACTGTCTCTTGAAACAAACTCATAAGTTCAAGGGCATCAGACTGTTGGGCAATTCTAATTGTAAAATCTGTATTCATGTTTTTAAGTGCTAAAATGTATGCTTTTAGATGTTCCATGTTCTAACAGAAAGTCTTTCAATGTATTTATTGTGTTTGCAAAGATAATCTTTTCATTTCTAATTTATTGGTTTTGGAAACCAAGTTGTTGATTCTCTGCTTCGAATATAAAAAGTATGCGAATTTTTTATGAAGCATGGGAATCTGCTTTCAATCGCCAGCCAATGGCTGATGAATTTAACCGGGTAGATTTCTTGTCAATCGGTTTCAGACCTGCTTATAAGAACAATTTATAACAAAGTACTCCCAATAAAAGCAAGACTAAAGCACATGCTGCAAGAATCGTCTTTGCCCTGAATAGATGTTCTTTATCTGATAATTCCTTTTCAGTAGTATTTCTTCGGATTTCTTCTATTTCCTCAATGGTTACATCGGCTCTCTCAGGACCTTTCCTTTTTACAAGGTATTTGTAGTGCTCCCGCATCCGTCCTCTGCTCAACTTGCGGAGAGCACGGTTCTCTTTATCCCTTTGTAGCATGTCATTGATGCAGCCTAATGTTCCCATAAGCAGATTCTTATCATGTGTAAGCAAAATGGTTTGCTTGCACGTGTACTAAGATACGGCATTTATGTCGCTTTCGCAAGCGATTTTGTGTTTTTTGATATAAACTGATGTGACGATACGATTTTGATAGTTATGTTAACTCATTGTCTGCCAGAGAGTAATTTTGCCAACCCATTGTCATGCTTTTGGCAAACTTTTGCCATGCCTATGGCAAAGTCTTGCCAATAGGGTGGCAAAATCTTGCCAACTTGTCGGCAAGAAAGACACACACTGTTCCCTATACCTTTATTATAGTGTGATAGTGTGAGAAGTGTTTTTCCTTTTTAAAACTTTTGTGTAGAATGATGATGGGCTTCTTTTATTCTGTTTTGCCGGACGGCATCAGCAGTTCTTCTTCATTGTAGCGCGGTCGGTCCTTCACCTCAATGTATATTTTGCCGATGTATTCGCCTACAATCCCCAGCGACACAAGTATCACACCTCCTACCAGCCAGACGGAAATCATCAGTGATGACCATCCGGGGACGGCGTTATGCTGTGTGTAAGAGTGAAGTGTCCATCCGGTGACACACAGTGCCACAAGAATAAAGATGCAGCCTATCCAAAAAATCATACGGACCGGTTTGACGGAAAAGGAAGTGATACCGTCGATGGCAAAATTAAGCATCTTCCGGAAAGGATACTTTGATTCTCCGGCAAAACGCTTGTCACGATTGTAGTACACGCTGTCCGTCTGGTAGCCGATGAGGGGAACCAGTCCCCGAAGAAAAAGGTTGCGCTCGCGGAAGCGGCATAGGTGTTGTACAGCCCGCTGGCTCATCAGGCGGTAGTCGGCATGATTGTAGACGGATTTTACCCCCATTGCCTTCATCAGCCGATAAAAGACCAAAGCGGTGTTGCGTTTGAAGAAAGTGTCGGTCTTCCGTTCTTTACGTACGCCATAAACGATGTCATTGCCCGCTTTATAGCTGTTTATCATGTCCGGAATCACTTGGATGTCATCTTGCAAGTCTGCATCAATGGAGATGGCTATCTCGCAACGCTCTTTTACTGCATTGAGTCCTGCTAGCAGGGCATTCTGGTGTCCTACGTTTCCTGCCAGGTTCAGTCCGCAGGCATAGGCCGTATTTTGGTGCAGTTCTTTGATGATAGCCCATGTCTGGTCGGTGCTTCCGTCGTTTACATATAATATATAGCTTTCTGGGGAAATTTGCCGGGCTTGTATCAGCCGGTCGAATAATTGGCTCAATCGTTTATGGGTTTCATGCAGCACTGCCTCTTCTTTGTAGCAAGGTACGACAACGGCGAGTATGGGAGAGTTTTCCATCATAGAACAAATCTTTTTGCAATATTCGTAAGAAATCGGGAGAAAAACAAATTATCACTCTTTTCTTTTGAAAACGAAACGTACGAGTAAGAAGTTGACCGGAATGGCGATGGCGAAAACCGGAATGGGGGCCAGAGGTTTGGGGATGCCCATCCAGAGAGAGAGGTTCAGCAACCCCATGTGTAGCAGATAGCTGCATAAGTGTGCCCCTCCAAATCCGAAGGCTTTTCTCCATGAGGGCTTCCGGCCGAAGGTAAAGTAAGCAGTCAGATAGAAATTGGCGATGAAGCTGAGAGCATATCCCAGTGTATAGGCTATGTTTACATTGATAACCCATTGTAATACAAAATACAATCCGTAGTGCAGAGCTGTCGCAAAGATGCCCACCATTACGAAGCGTACAAATTCCGGTAGTTGTTTCAGCCGCTTCATCTTAACATTAAATATCTACTCTCTGTTGCCATTATCATTACGGCGGCAAAGTTAGGCATTGTTTCAGAATTATTTGTAATTTTGCTTTGCGAAATTAAGCTGCATCTCAGCAAATTGCAAATAAATTTGCATCTGCTTTCGGTTTGCGCTATCTTTGCGTCCAGAAAACATAAAAAACAAATAAGGTATGTCGTACAGAAAGAAGGCGTTTTGGTTTATAGCGCTGCTGAGTGTGCTTGTGGTTGTTCCCTTTCTGGGAGAAACCATTTTTTATTCCAAGGGGGAACCGCGGGAGGCGATTGTTGCCCTTTCTATGCTGGAAAGTGGAAACTGGATACTTCCGGTGAACTATGGTACTGATATTGCTTATAAACCCCCTTTCTTCTACTGGTCAATAGCCGCCGTCTCTTCCCTTTTTGGAGAGGTGACGGAGTTTTCCGCCCGTTTCCCGTCTGCATTGGCTTTTTTAGCCATGCAGTTGATGTTCTTTGCCTTTGTGGCAAAACGTAAAAACGTTCAAACGGCGTTTCTGGCCTCTATTCTTCTTTTGTCTTCTTTCGAGGTGCATCGGGCGGCTGTCGCTTGTCGGGTCGATATGGTTCAGGTTGCCTTTATCGTTATTTCCCTTTGTCTGCTGTTCCGCTGGGATGAGAAGGGATGCCGCGGAGTGCCCTGGCTTGCGGTGTTGCTGATGGGATGTGCCACGTTGACCAAAGGGCCGGTAGGCTCCATATTCCCTTGCGCGTGTATCGGTGTGTATCAGTTGTTGCGCGGACGTTCTTTCGGGAAAGCGTTTTTCTCGTTGGTAGGTATCGGCTTGCTTTCTTTTGTTCCTTATTTAGCTTGGGTATACGTAGCTTACAGACAAGGTGGACAACCGTTCCTCGATTTGGTTCTGGAGGAGAATACCGGGCGGTTTATGGGCAAAATGTCCTACGAGTCCCACGAAAATCCTGTATGGTATAATTTCCTGACTTTGATTTGGGGATGGATTCCCTGGACGTTGGTTCTGGTAGTTTCCTTGTTTGGCTTGAAGTGGAAAAACATGCGTTGCCTGCCGGAAGGGGATACCCTGCTGTTGCGGTTGAAGAAGGGCTGGAGTGCTTTCCGCAACCAGTCTCC
>X301_European_Hare__coassemble_2789_pt1 | contig 4841 bp, 5 predicted proteins | sample X301_European_Hare__metabat2_high_PE_019 | metagenome-assembled genome bin X301_European_Hare
ACCCAGTACTTCGGCGTGTCCATTTTTGCCATAGATGACAATTTGCTTGTCGCGGTTGTCTTCCTGGACGTACTCTTGCTTAATCTTCTTTTGCAGGCGGAGTACGACCGGGCAGGTTGCGTCAATGATTTCTATATTGTTGCGGCGGGCAATGTCATAAGTTTCAGGGGGCTCTCCATGAGCACGCAGCAGCACTTTGGCGTTGTGGAGGTGGTTGAATTCCTCATGGTTGATGGTAATCAGCCCCATTGCCTTCAGGCGTTCCACTTCACGGCTGTTGTGCACGATGTCTCCCAGACAATAGAGGGTTCCTCCTTTCGCCAGTTCCTCTTCTGCCTTGTTTATTGCGGTGACAACTCCGAAACAGAAGCCGGAGCCTTCGTCTATTTCTACTTTTGCCATATCCGGTTCAGTTCTTCTCCTTTATAACCCGTTCGAATTGTTCCGCCAGCCATTCCTTTTGTTGGGAAATGCTCAGGTGGCTGTTGTCCAACAATAAAGCGTCAGAAGCTTTGCGCAGCGGACTTACATCCCGGTTTTGGTCAATATAGTCCCGTTGTTTCACATTTTCCAGAATTTCGTCAAAGCTGGCTTCTTCCCTTTTGGCCTTTAGTTCGTCATAGCGGCGTTGTGCCCGTATCTCGGGGGTGGCGGTTACAAAAATTTTCAGCTCGGCATCCGGAAAAACGGTAGTGCCGATGTCGCGCCCATCCATAACGATACCCTTGGCCTTGCCCATCTCTTGTTGCTGTGCTACCATAGCTTCGCGTACGAAATCCAATGTTGCAATGGGGCTGACACGTGAAGATACTTCCATGGTACGGATTTTGTTTTCTACATTTACTCCGTTCAGGTAGGTATCTGGGCGTCCGGTTTCGGGGTTCAGGCGGAAAGAAATATGTATATCCTTTATTAGACTTTTCAGTTTTTCGGCATCTATGCGGTCACCCTGGAAAATACCATTCTCTATACTATATAATGTTACTGCCCGATACATGGCACCACTATCTATATATATGTAACCGATTTCGCGGGCGAGGTCTTTGGCCATAGTGCTTTTCCCGCAAGAGGAAAAACCGTCGATTGCTATTGTTATCTTTTTCATGACTTTTATGCTATAGTTATATAGGTATAACACCTGCAAAACAGAAAATTTCAATATTTCATTTAAAATTCTTGCCAAAGATACGGTATTTTTAAAATATCTCGTTACATTTGTGGCACAAAAGCACATGGAGGTTTTTGAAGGATTAAAAAAATGAAAATGGAGCGCCTATTGTGTAAAAAAAAACAGCAGAGCGTGAACATTCTTGGGAAAAGTGCTATATTTGCCCCAAATGAGAAACACTAAAATTATATTATAAATTATGGAAATTAAGAAATCACCTAAGGCAGACCTGGAGAGTAAGAAGTCGACTTGGCTGCTTGTCGGTTATGTAATCGTGCTCGCTTTCATGTTTGTTGCGTTCGAGTGGACAAAGCGTGACATCAAGATTGACACGAGCCAGGCTATTACCGACGTATTTTTTGAAGAGGAAATCATCCCTATTACAGAACAGCCGGAGCAGGTTACTCCTCCGCCTCCCGAAGCCCCTTCAATTGCAGAGACGTTGACTATCGTTGAAGACGATGCTGACGTGGAAGAAACGGCCATTGTATCTTCTGAAGATTTGAACCAGGCTGTGGAAATCAAATATGTTCCCGTAGCAGTGGAAGAGGAAGAACCGGAAGAACAGACTATTTTCGAGGTGGTAGAACAGATGCCTGAGTTCCCGAATGGTGGTATGGCTGGTTTGATGCAGTATTTGAGCAAGAATATTAAATATCCTACTATTGCACAGGAAAACGGAACTCAAGGCCGTGTAACTGTACAGTTCGTGGTTAATAAGGACGGTAGTATCGTAGATGCTAAAGTTCTGAGAGGCGTTGACCCGTATTTGGACAAAGAAGCTGTCCGCGTGATTATGGGCATGCCGAAGTGGAAACCCGGTATGCAGCGTGGTAAACCCGTTCGTGTTAAGTATACCGTGCCTGTAATGTTTAGATTGCAGTAATAAAATATCTATAAGTGGGAGAGGCTGCCGGAATGCAGCCTCTTTTCATTATCCGCTATTCCCTAAATTCTGAAAATGCCATGTTTACAGCTTCCGAGCTTTTAGAAAGAATAAATTCTCATATTGCAGAATTGCAGTTTACCCGTACTCCTCAAGGTTTATATGCTCCCGTTACCTATGTGTTGTCCATGGGCGGAAAAAGAATCCGTCCGGTATTGATGTTGATGGCCTACAATCTGTATCAGGAGGATATTACCCGTATTTTTAACCCTGCAACGGGGATTGAAGTGTATCATAATTATACTCTTTTGCATGACGACTTGATGGACCGTGCAGACCGTCGCCGTGGTAAGGAGACGGTACATAAAGTTTGGGATGACAATGCTGCCATCCTTTCGGGGGATGCAATGCTTGTATTAGCTTATCAGTTTATGGCTCAATGCCCGGTTGAACACCTGAAAGAGGTGATGGATATATTTAGCCTGACTGCACTGGAAATCTGTGAAGGACAGCAGCTGGATATGGAGTTTGAACATCGGAAGGATGTGAAGGCAGAGGAGTATCTGGAAATGATTCGTCTGAAAACTTCGGTATTGTTGGCTGCAAGCTTGAAGATTGGCGCTCTTTTGGGAGGGGCTTCTTCTGAAGATGCGGAGCAGTTGTATGATTTTGGCATGAACTTGGGTGTCGCTTTTCAGTTGAAAGATGATTTCCTGGATGTTTATGGCGATGCTGCCGTCTTTGGAAAGAATATTGGAGGTGATATTCTGTGCAATAAAAAGACCTACATGCTGATAAAGGCTTTTGAACATGCGGATGAGGAGCAGTTGACCCGCTTGAATGCTTGGGTGGATGCTGTTGCATTCAACCCGGAGGAGAAAGTTGCTGCGGTGACGGAACTGTATAACCGGATTGGCGTCAAGGAACTGTGTGAGAAAAAGATGGAAGAGTATTGTGAACGCGCAATGGAAAGTCTGTTGGCGGTGAAGGTGGCAGATGAAAAGAAAGAGGAATTGAAGAACCTGATGGCTAACCTGATGCATCGGGAAGTATAACTTTAAATCCGGGAGAAAATGCCTTATAGAAGATTGCCTAATACAGATCAAGCGAGAATACGGGCGCTGAAAGCAGTGGTCGTCAAGGGTGATATATGTAATGTGTATGATTTGGCCGTATCTTTGAAGGCGTTGACTGATGCGCGGAATTTTCTTACAAAGTTTGAAGCTGCGCAAGCTTATTATGCCGACTGTTTTGAGCGGCAGGCTCGGGCGGGACGTAAGCATCAGGCTAATGTAAAGACTGCCCGTCTGTATATTTCTCATTTTATCCAGGTGTTGAATTTAGCTGTCATCCGTTCTGAAGTGCGTATTGCTCATAAGGAATATTACGGTTTGGACACAAGCAACAATAATGTGCCTGATTTATCGACAGAGCCTGCCTTGGCAGAGTGGGGGCGTAAAATCGTGGATGGGGAAAACAAACGTATATCCCAGGGAGGAATTCCCATTTATAACCCTACGATTGCAAAAGTGAGGGTGCATTATGATATTTTCATGGATAGTTATGAGAAGCAAAAGAATCTTCAATCTTTGACAGCCCGCAGTTTGGACACCTTGGCTTCGATGCGTGCAGAGGCGGATGGTTTGATTTTGGATATATGGAACCAGGTTGAAAAGAAATTCGAGGAGGTCACTCCCAATGAGAAACGTTTGGATTTATGCCGTGATTATGGAATAATCTATTATTACCGTACCGGTGAGAAACGCAAAGAGTAAGTTGAAGAATGAGATTGATTGATTCACATTCCCATCTTTTTTTAGAAGAGTTTGCAGAGGATTTGCCTCAAGTGATGGCTCGTGCCCGTGAGGCAGGAGTCACGCATATTTTTATGCCCAATATCGATAGTACCACCATAGGACCTATGCTTCGGGTGTGCCGTGAATATAAAGGGTATTGCTATCCGATGATTGGATTGCACCCTACCTCTGTGGATGCGGATTATGAAAAGGAGTTGGAAATAGTGGCCCGGGAGCTGGCTTCACCGAATGAATTTGTTGCGGTTGGCGAGATTGGTATGGACTTGTATTGGGATAAGACTTTTCTTAGAGAGCAGCAAAGGGTGTTGGACAAGCAGATTGAGTGGGCTTTGGAATACGGTTTGCCGGTAGTGCTGCATTGTAGGGAAGCGTTCGACCATATATATAATGTGTTGAAACCCTATCAGCAGACTCCTTTGAAAGGAATTTTCCATAGTTTTACGGGAACCTCGGAAGAGGCCTGCAGGATTATGGAATTTGCGGATTTCATGATAGGAATAAATGGTGTGGTGACTTTCAAGAAATCAACTTTACCCGAAGTCTTGAAGAATATTCCTTTGGAACGCATCGTGCTGGAAACCGATTCCCCTTATCTGACTCCGGTTCCCAATCGAGGCAAGAGGAACGAAAGCGCATATGTTAAGGATACTTTGGTAAAGGTGGCCGGAATCTATGGGAACTCTCCTGAAAAGGTGGCCCAGGTTACTTCTGATAACGCTTTAAAAGTGTTCGGAATGCTCAAATAAGTTCTTTAAGATTTTAAAGTTTATTAATTTTGAGATTTTATTTAATATAAAACGGGGAGAATGAGGCAGAACAACAAAAAAAAGAATACATTTGTAGCTGAAAACGCTGGTGGTTCGCATTTTTTTTGTAATTTGCACCCGATTTCAGAAAAGGCGTCTATTGGAGAGATGCTCGAGTGGTTGAAGAGGCACGCCTGGAAAGCGTGTATACCCCTAAAGGGTAT
>X301_European_Hare__coassemble_3463_pt1 | contig 3831 bp, 3 predicted proteins | sample X301_European_Hare__metabat2_high_PE_019 | metagenome-assembled genome bin X301_European_Hare
AAATTCATATTTCCTCTACTTCGGATAGCTTTTAAAGCTTTTATGGCAGTTTTCAAACCTCCTTCTGCCTAATAATGGCTAACATTGCAACCGAAACCAAAGGTTGACATCAACATGAGAAAGACATTATTATTTTTATACCTTTTATCTCTCGGCAGTATTGCCGCATACGGTCAGACACGTCTGACCCAAGACCCCAAACTGGAACGACAACTCCACGAAAGCGGACTGATACATCAACCCCTCCCCCTGGATATTGAAAACTCTTTCGAAACCAACGGATGGAAAAAGGAGGTCTTGCAAAGCGCTCCTCTCACCCGCTCGGCAGGTACAGAGGGATGGAGTCATTCCGGCGCAGGAAGCATGTCCTTCAGTACGGAAAAGACCGTTTCCGGCAAAGGCAGCATCAAACTGCAATTCCCCACATTCACCGGGAAAAGGGCGACCGGCTCTCCTTCCGACCCAGACTATGCCACCTACGGAAACAGCAGTGTTACCTATCATCTAGACGGCGCCAATCTGGAGAAGTACAACCGCATCGTATTCTCCATCTATCCCGATTGCGACGGCGCGCGCATCGTCAACATGAACCTCACGTTTCGCAATGCAGATACTCCTGCCAAGAAAGGATATAATCAGCCTTCGGGTTCACACCTCATTAACCTTATTAATAAGGAGTGGAACCAATGCTTCCTCGAAATAGACGAGTATCAGCGCGACAAGGTGATATCCATCACCTTCAGCACAGCCCTCAAAGGCAAAGACCGGACTACAGGAGATTCAGCTATCTACTACCTGGACAATCTACAACTGCAAACGGTGAAAGCCCCTGAGAAAGTCAGCGGATGGATACCTGCCGATGGAAAAATCTCCTACTCGACAACCGGCTATGCCGTCAACCACCCCAAAACCGCCCTCATCAACACAAACCTCACCATAGACGCCGGAAAGCGCTTCCAACTGCTTACCCCAACCGGAGAAATAGCTTACGAAGGAGACATCCGAAAAGAGAAAACCACTCTCGGAGAATTTGGCCTTATTGATTTCACCTCCTTCAATAATCCCGGAGAGTATCAGCTGAAGGTCGGAACATCGCTAACTCCCACCTTCCGGATTAGAGAAAGACTTTGGGAAGATTCACAATGGAAAGTGCTGAACTTCATCTTCTGCCAGCGCTGTGGACATCCGGTTCCCGGCAAGCATTCCACCTGCCACGTAGACCTCATGTCCCGACATGACGGACGCAGCATCTCCTACTCCGGCGGATGGCACGATGCAGGAGACTTGTCCCAGCAAACCTTGCAGACGGGAGACGTGACCTTTGCTCTGCTCGAAGCCTATAATAAACAAAGAAATATCAACCCAGCCCTCGCCGCCCGCCTGCGTGAAGAGGCGGAATGGGGAGTAGAGTTCATCCTAAAGAACCGCTACGGCGATGGTTACCGCGCCAGCAGCATGGGATTGCTTATCTGGCAAGACGGTGTGTTCAATACATTGGACGACATATCTTCCGTACGTGTACAGAACATGGCATTTGACAACTTTCTCTATGCCGGATACGAAGCTTACGCCTCCATGACGCTGGACAACGACCCGATGCTGCAGGAATACCTATTGCGCGTGGCCGAAGAAGATTTCGCTTTTGCTATGGAGAAGTTCAAAAAAGATGGCTTCGACCAGTTCGTCCAGCCTTACGAACACAGTTACAACACTTCGAAAAGTCAGTATATGGCTACCATCTCCTGGTCGGCAAGCCAATTATACAAGCTGACCGGAAAACCTTCTTATGCGGACATCGCCGCCGAATACATCCGCTACACCCTCGACTGCCAGCGCACGGAACCGCTGAAAGACAAAGACGGGACACGCGGATTCTTCTACCGGGACAAATCCCGCAAATCCATCGTACATTACATACACCAGTCGCGCGAGCAGGTCTATATGCAGGCCATGGTGATGCTTTGCGAAACCCAGAAGGAGCACCCCGATTATCCTAAATGGGTGAATTCCATACAACTATATGGAGAGTATCTGAAAGGAATGATGAAGTATACCCATCCCTACGGTATGATTCCAAGCGGTGTTTACCATGCAGAGGAATATAAGGATACCACCAACTTCTACGCCCTCCATCTGTTTCCCCCTGCCAATGCCAAGGAACTGTACACGGAACAGATTAAACGAGGAGTACAACTGGACAAAGAGCACTACATGAAACGTTTCCCCGTGTGGTTCAACATTTTCAACGGCAATACCGCCATCCATCTTTCCAACGGAAAGTCCGCCGCCATCTGCGGAAACTTCCTGAAGGACAAGGAACTGCTCAACATCGGTCTGGAACAGTTGTACTGGACCGTAGGCAAGAATCCTTTCGGACAATCCTTGATTTATGGAGAAGGACACAACTATCCGCAACTGAATACCTTCTCTTCGGGAGAAATGACAGGAGAGATGCCCGTTGGTATCCGTACCCTGGGTAACGACGATGTCCCCTATTGGCCGCAAACCAACAATGCCTGTTATAAAGAGGTATGGATTACCTCGGCAGGCAAATGGCTGTCTCTGATTGCGGAATATTAGATAATGGAGAATTAATAACTTATAAATTATAAATTACAAATTATGAAACATCTGTTTATTTTATTGTTTACGGCTTGCACCCTGCTGACGTACGCACAAGTCCCCGAAGGTTATCCGGCAAACTATGCCAAAGCTCCTCGCTTCAAGGCCTTGATTTATTACACGCAACATGCGGAAGAAGCACACGTACAATTTGCAGAACAAGCAACCACTTTCTTCAAGAAGCTCAATTACGGTGACGGCTTTGTTCTGGATATTACTACCGATTTTTCAAAATACCCATACGAGAAACTGAAAGAATACAATGTCATTATCATGCTTAACACATCCCCCAACACCAAGGCCGAACGCGATGCTTTTGAGCAATACATGGAAAACGGAGGCGGTTGGGTAGGTTTCCACGCAGCTGCCTACAACGACAAAAACACGCATTGGCCCTGGTTCGTTAAGTTTCTTGGTGGTGGGGTGTTCTATTGCAACAACTGGCCTCCCCAGCCGGTATTGGTCGAAGTCGACAACGAAGAACATCCCGTTACCAAGAATCTGCCTGCATCATTCGTGGCTCCCGCCAGCGAATGGTACCAATGGACTCCCAGCCCCCGCCAGAACAAGGACGTAGAGGTACTCTTGTCCCTATCTCCCAAGAACTATCCACTGGGTATCAAGGATGTAGTGAATTTTGGCGACTTCCCCATCGTATGGTCCAACAAGAATTACAGAATGATTTACCTGAATATGGGACATGGTGACGAAGAGTTTATCGACGGTACACAGAACCTGCTATTGGTTAATGCTTTCCGCTGGGTAGTGAGCAAAGACAAGAACGGTGACCCGTTCCTCAAATGAAACAACTCCCATAACAGTAATCAAAAGAATAAAATAGGATAGTATTCTTCAAATCTTCTCCAAAATACAACACTTTTATGCCGAAACAGATACTTTTCGAAGGAAAAGGTATCTGTTTCGGTTGTTTCATATAGATACCCTTGCTGGTCCCGACAAGTTGGAATGATAGTTTCCTATAGTCGAAACCAAGAGTTTTAACCTTTGAAACGAATGGTTTTATCGAAAGAAACTTTTGGTTTTTCTTGTTGAAACCAATAGTCTTACTTGTCAAAACTTTTCGTATTTAGTCTTGAAACTAAAAGTTTCATGCTGAGAACTAAGATTATAACTATTTCAACGACCCACGAAACAAGTATGCATACCATCTTTTACAAAAATTGGAAAGCGTGATGGATGGTTGTAATG
>X301_European_Hare__coassemble_4637_pt1 | contig 2849 bp, 2 predicted proteins | sample X301_European_Hare__metabat2_high_PE_019 | metagenome-assembled genome bin X301_European_Hare
CTTCCCTACCCTATCACCGCGGTTTCTTCTTCGGCCTCTGCCTGACGGAAATCTTCCTCTTCCGTTTCTTCATCGAGTTCCTGAAAGAAAACCAGGTGAACTTTGAAGACAGCATGTCGCTGAACATGGGCCAATGGCTCAGCATCCCATTTGTCATTATCGGGGTGTATTTCATGTGTTTCTACGGAAAGAAAGCTTCCAAATAAACATTTAGGCCCTACATAAGCAACATACCTACCCCTTTCATCTGTGTAGATTTCTCTACTTTTACGGCATCGAAACAACAACCGTAAATCATATATTTATCATGAAAGAGAAACAACTGATGAAAGGGGCAGCTTTTATGCTGCTAGCAGCAACTGCCATCCCGCCCGCACATGCCCAACTGAAAACAAATGCCGGCGTGCAATACCTGCTTTCCCAGTCGAAAGACATGAGCCAGGATTTTCTGGACCTCAGTAACACCTATTTCTTTGCCGACAGCCTGGTATCGTTCGACACCTCCACCGGCAAGGGGACTGTCCAGTGGAAACGCCAGCAACTGATGCCCCGCCAGGCATTCAATGCAAACACCTACCTGCACCAGCCCCTCCAGTCGCTGGACTTCCCGGAGACGGCCTACGACAACAATCCACAACTGACGTTCACCGTCGAACCGGTCAGCGAACGTACCCTCCGCATCCGTATGCTTACCTCGCCCATCGTACCGAAAGAAGATGCCGACGACCCCATGCTCATAGGAAAGTCTGCCGACGGACGCTCCTTCTGGAAAGCCGAGAAGACAGATAAAGGTACCCTGTACACCTCCCGATACGGCAGCCTGCTCATCGAGAATTACCCCTGGCGCCTGGTGCTGAAAGATGCCGACGGACGCCTGCTGACACAGACTCGTTGCTGGAGCGACAACGACTCCACGCAGGTCAAGGTACCTCCATTCAGCTTCATCAAGCGCGGCTCGGACAACTCACGCAGCATCAATCCCGTATTCAGCCTCGCACCGAACGAGAAAATCTACGGTTGCGGCGAGTCCGCCACCGCACTGAACAAGGCCGGGCAGAAGGTCAACCTCTTTGTCACCGACCCGCAGGGCCCCGAAACTCCGGATATGTACAAGCCTATCCCCTTCTTTTTCAGTAACCGCGGCTATGGCATGTTTATGCACACTTCCGCCCCCGTGACCTGCGACTTCGGCTGTTCCTACATCGGAGCCACCAAACTCTTCATGGCAGACGAAGCGATGGACATCTTCATCTTCCTGGGTTCGCCGAAGGAGATGCTGAGCGAATACACCGCACTGGTAGGACGGCCCGAAATGCCCCCCTTGTGGAGCTTCGGCACCTGGATGAGCCGCATCACCTACTTCAGCGAAGCAGAGGGCCGCGATGTAGCCCGGAAACTGCGTGAGAACAAGATACCGAGCGATGTCATCCACTTCGATACCGGTTGGTTCGGCGTGGACTGGCAGTGCGACTACGCCTTTGCCGCCGACCGCTTCGACAATCCCCGGCAGATGCTCACCGACCTAAGGTCACAAGGCTTCCGCACCTGCCTCTGGCAACTCCCCTACTTCACTCCGAAAAACAAGTTCTTCCCCGAGCTGGTGGAACGCGGTCTGTACGTACGCAACGGTAAGGGGCAGCTCCCCTACGAGGACGTGGTGCTGGACTTCACCAACCCCGAAACCGTGAAGTGGTATCAGGAAAAACTCGGCAATCTGATTGAAATGGGTGTAGGCGCCATCAAAGTAGACTTCGGCGAAGGTGCCCCACTGGATGCCATCTATGCCAACGGCCGCAGCGGACTGTACGAACACAACCTCTACCCGCTGCGCTACAACAAAACCGTGGCCGACATCATCAAGAAGCTGCACGGCGAAAACATCATCTGGGCACGCTCTGCATGGGCAGGCTCACAACGCTACCCGCTGCACTGGGGCGGTGATGCCGCAACCACCGAAACCGGTTTCGAGGGAACCATCCGCAGCGGCCTCTCCATCGGACTGAGCGGATTCTGCTTCTGGAGCAATGACATAGGCGGCTTCGTGACCCAAAGCCCCGAAAGCCTCTACCGCCGCTGGCTGCCCTTCGGCTTCCTCACCAGCCACAGCCGCGTGCACGGAGCACCTCCCACTGAGCCGTGGTACTACGGGAAAGAGTTCACAGACTATTTCCGCCGTTGTGCCGAACTGAAGTACAAACTGATGCCCTACGTATATGCACAATCCAAAGAGTGCACCGAAAACGGCTGGCCGATGCTCCGCGCCCTGCTGCTGGAGTATCCCGACGACCCGGGTGCATGGCTGGTAGAGGACGAGTACATGTTCGGTTCCAACCTCCTCGTGGCACCCATGCTCGAAGAGGGAAGCGGACGGGATGTCTACCTCCCCGGACGGCAGAAATGGATAGACTACCAGACCGGAAAGGTGTATGCTCCGGGATGGAACCATATCGAGTGCGGCACCCTGCCCATCGTCATTCTTGTAAAGGACGGTTCGGCCATCCCCCATATCCCCGTGGCACAATGCACAGACCAGATGAAATGGGACAAGATTACGTGGAAGAAGTATCTGGCAGACGAAAAGAAAGCTGAAGGATTGCTCTGCCTGCCGCAGGACGGACAGTTACAACGGATATCAATCCCATAACCGGTATATCAAACACATTAAACCCTAATACCCCATGCGAAACAAGTTATTGTTCCTCGCCTTGCCCCTGCTATTCGGCTTACAGGCAAGCGCACAACAAACACAAGCCTTCCAAGATACCACGCTCACCGACGAACAGCGCGTGGAACATCTTCTTGACATTATATTTGATTTTTATAATACACTATTATAGAGTGTTTTATAA
>X301_European_Hare__coassemble_4901_pt1 | contig 2728 bp, 3 predicted proteins | sample X301_European_Hare__metabat2_high_PE_019 | metagenome-assembled genome bin X301_European_Hare
CTACTGATATCGGTTATAAAAAGAAAAAGCGTCTAGCTAAATCAGGAAAAGACATTCTCACGAGTTCCGTCAGCCGCTGGTCGTCGTTACTGGGGTGCGGGTTGCCGGAGGGATGGTTGTGGATAAGGGCTATCTGTGTGGCGCGTTGCAGCAGGGCTTCGCGCAGGATGCTGCGCACGTCGGCGGTAGTCTGGTCGATGCCGCCGCGGCTGATGCGTACCTTGTCTATCACTTTGGCGGCGTGGTTCATAAGCAGTACCCAGAATTCTTCTGTGGCAAGGTCGCAGAGCAGGGGATGGAACAGCTCGTAGATGTCGGCGGAAGAGCGGATGGCGGTACGTCCGGAGCGTTCCTGCAGCTTGCGGCGTTTGCCCAGTTCCAGGGATGCCATGACGGTGATGCTTTTGGCGGGGCCCATGCCTTTGAATCGGGAGAAGTCCCGCACCTCCCATTTGCCCAGGCGGTTGAGGTCGTTGCCGCAGGCGGCGAGTATGCGCTGCATCAGTGTCACGGCGGTTTCTTCCGTATTGCCGGAGCCGATGAGGATGGCTAGCAGTTCGGCATCGCTCAAGGCTTCCGCCCCTTTCTGCATCATCTTTTCCCGCGGGCGGTCCTCTGCAGCCCACTGGTTGATATTCAGTTTCTCCATATCATCCCTAATCCTTAACCCCTAATCCTCCTTATTTGTAAAAGTTCTTTTTGAACGCCTCGAACTCGTCCTTGCCAAGTATGCAGCGGTTCCACCAGGCGCGCAGGAACCCCGTCCCGTATCCGATGAGCTGGATGAAGGCGGCGGCGACGGAGTAGAGCCCGATGCTGAGGCTACGGTTCCGGATAGTGGAGTCCATGCATACCAGAAGCGCATAAAGAGCGATGGGCAGCAGGCTGTACGGGCAGAAGGGCGTTCCCAGCAGGAATATGGCCACTCCCAGGGTAAATGCAGCCGGCAGCAGGTGGACGAGTTTCAGAGATTCCGGATACTTCTTGTACAGATTGATGCGGGCAATCCCGGAATTGTGTACCTGCTTGAAGAATTTTCGGAAGTCTGTCCGTCGCTTGTGGTATACCCAGGCACCGGGGAACAGCCGGCATGTATATCCTCCCTTGAAGATTCGGATGCTGAAGTCGATGTCCTCCCCGAAGCGCATCCGCGAGAATCCGCCCAGGGCTTGGTACACTTCCTGCCGCACACCCATGTTGAAGCTACGCGGATAGAACTTGTCCATCTTCTTCTTCCCCCCACGGATACCGCCGGTGGTGAAGAAGGAGGTCATGGAGTAGTTGATGGCTTTCTGTATGTTTGTGAATGATTCGTGCGCGCGGTCGGGGCCTCCGAAGGCATCGGCGGCTTCGTGCTGCAGCTCTTCTTCCACAGCAAGGAAATAACCTTCGGGCAGGATGCAGTCCGAATCCAGTATTATCAGGTATTCGCCCTTGCTTCGTTCCACCCCGTAGTTACGGGTCTGCCCGGGACCGGAGTTGGGCTTGTCATAGTAATGCACGTCCAATAGTTCCTGATACTTCTCTGTGACCGGCTTGCAGGGGATGGAGGAGCCGTCCTCCACCACAATCACTTCAAAATCCTTGAAACTTTGCTGCGTCAGGCTTTGCAGCAGTTCATCCACCTCATCGGGGCGGTTGTATACGGGGATGATGACGGAGTATCTCATGGGTATGGCTTTATGTTTTGGTTGTCTCCGCAAAGATATATCATTTAAGCTTTGCAGATGAATAAATGGAAAGAAAAATCCCCGGATGCCAAGTGGAGCACCGGGGATGATATGAAAAGGGCATTTGCCTGATTTCCAAAAGGGCTTATGCTTTTACGCGGCTTACGTAAGAACCGTCGCGCGTATCGATTTCGATAGTCTCGCCTTCGTTGATGAACAAAGGAACGCGGACCGTTGCACCTGATTCTACCGTAGCGGGCTTCAGCGTGTTGGTGGCTGTGTCGCCTTTCAGTCCCGGCTCCGTATAGGTAATCTTCTGCTGAACCTTGATGGGCACATCAGCATAGAGTACGGTTTCTGTAGAAGCGTCTGATACCACGTCTACTATCATTCCTTCGAGCAGGAAGTCAACACCGTTGATGAGGTCGTGGGCGATGGGAATTTGGTCAAAAGTCTCCTGGTTCATGAATTGGTAGTTGTCACCGTCATGATAGAGGTATTGGTGGGGACGACGTTCTACACGTACGTCTTCCAGTTTCTCACCGATGTTGAAACGGCGTTCCAGAACGTAACCGTTCACCACGTCTTTCAGCTTAGTGCGCATGAAAGTATTACCTTTTCCCGGCTTTACATGCAGGAAGTCGATACAGAAATACAGCTTGCCGTCCATGCGGATGCAAGTTCCGATTTTAATGTCTTGGGCATTAATCATACTTATAGTCTTTAATATTATTATATTGGTATTTACTTCTTTAGTGCTGGTTTGCGGGTGCAAAAGTAATGGAATTCGGTAAAAAACACAAAAACTTTTGAGAGAAAATGAGTTATCTCTTGGTTTATTTGAAAAAAGTACCTATTTTTGCAGCTCTAATTCGTGAGAATAATAACATAAAACAAGATACAGTAATGAAAAGAACATTTCAACCCTCGAACAGAAAGAGAAAGAACAAACACGGTTTCCGTGAGAGAATGGCTACAGCAAACGGCCGCAGAGTATTGGCAGCACGTCGTGCTAAAGGCAGAAAGAAACTGACTGTTTCTGACGAATACAACGGAGT
>X301_European_Hare__coassemble_4914_pt1 | contig 2723 bp, 4 predicted proteins | sample X301_European_Hare__metabat2_high_PE_019 | metagenome-assembled genome bin X301_European_Hare
GATGGGTTTGCATGGAAAGTCCTTCATTCCGCTGATTATGGGCTTTGGGTGTAATGTGCCCGCCATCATGGCTTCGCGTACCATAGAGAACCGCAAGAGCCGTCTGGTGACGATGCTCATTAACCCGCTGATGTCGTGTAGCGCCCGTCTGCCCATCTATTTATTGCTGGCAGGCGCCTTCTTCCCGAACAATGCGAGCTTTGTGCTGTTAGTAATCTATGCCATCGGCATTCTGTTGGCAGTGGTCATGGCACGTCTTTTCTGCCGCTTTCTGGTGAAAGGAGACGATACGCCGTTTGTCATGGAGCTGCCGCCTTATCGTATGCCGACGTCCAAGGCCATCTTCCGCCATACGTGGGAGAAGGGGGCGCAGTATCTCCGCAAGATGGGAGGTATCATTATGGTGGCATCCATCGTTATCTGGGCATTGGGATATTATCCCAACCACGATGAATATGAAAGTGTGACGGAACAGCAGGAGAATTCCTACATCGGCCGGATTGGTAAAGCCATGGAACCGGTCATCGAACCGTTGGGATTCGACTGGAAGCTGGGCATCGGCATCCTTTCCGGCGTGGGCGCCAAGGAGCTGGTGGTAAGCACGCTCGGAGTGCTTTATGCCGACGATGCCGAGGCAGATACCGTAAGCTTGGGTGAACGCATTCCGATAACGCCCCTGGTGGCTTTCGGTTACATGGTGTTTGTGCTGATTTATTTTCCGTGCATCGCCACGTTGGCAGCCATTAAAGGGGAGTCGGGCAGTTGGAAGTGGGCCGTGTTTGCGGGGCTTTATACTACTGCGCTGGCCTGGCTGATGTCTTTCGCAATTTATCAGATAGGAGGTCTGTTTTTATGATGAATAGTTGGCAGGAGTGGGTAGTAGCCTTATTGTTGTTGCTCTGCGCTGTGCGGATTGGCATGAGTATTTATTCTTTTTCTCATCGGGTCAAAGAAAATGGTAATCCGTGTGATAGTTGTGCAAGTGGCTGTGAACTAAAGAATTTGTATGATAAGAAGCGTGCGGAGTGCAGTGGAGTGACGAAAAAAAAGAAGAAAAGTTGTTGCGGATAGTTGGTAGTTTCAAAAAAAGTGCTACCTTTGCATCCGCAAACAAGAAATAAAGAGTCTTGTAAGAACCGGTACCTTGGATGAGTGGCTTAGTCAGCGGTCTGCAAAACCGTGTACGGCAGTTCGAATCTGCCAGGTACCTCGAAGAATAAAACTCCGAAACTGCTTTTTAAAAGTGTTTCGGAGTTTTTTGTTATAGGGAATTGTTTACCCATTCTATAAAGTATCATTCGCTGAATAGTTACAGCTTACTTATTAAAGATTGAATAAGATGAAAAAAGTAGGATTTCTGATTTTCTGTCTGTTTGCCATGTGCAGCATGGCAGGCAAGGCGCAGGATGTAGTGGCGGACAGTACCGGCTACATCGTTAAGGTAGGGGAGATGGCTCCTGATTTTACAGTGAAGTTGACGGATGGGAAAAGCATTACCCTTTCGGAACTTCGTGGGAAGGTGGTCATGTTGCAGTTTACCGCGAGCTGGTGTGGGGTATGCCGTAAGGAGATGCCTTTCATTGAGAAGGATATATGGCTGAAGCATAAGTCGAATCCGGATTTTATGCTGATTGGCATCGACCGTGACGAGCCGTTGGAGAAAGTGATTGCTTTTGGTAAGTCAACCGGAGTGACCTATCCTTTGGGTCTGGACCCGGGAGCGGATATATTTGCGAAGTATGCGCTCCGCAAGGCAGGTATCACACGCAATGTCCTGATTGATAAGGAAGGGCGTATTGTGAAGCTGACACGTCTGTATAACCCTGAAGAATTTGCTTCTCTGGTGAAGGAGATTGACGGAATGCTTTCTGAATAGTAGGAATAGGCAAGATATAAAAAAGGAAGTGCCCCCTAAAAGTTTTTGTCTAACTTTTAGGGGGCACTTCACTTTTATGCTTGTCGGGATAGTTTGGCAAGATAGTCATAATGTGTACCCTCTTTCACCAGCTCTGCTTTGAAGCCGTTTTCGGCAGCATAGATGCTCAGGGTCTGAAAGTCGATATAGAGCCAGTCAAAGGAGTCGCCTTTGACATTCTTGTATTGCATCTGGAAGTCTACCTCTCCGTAGTAATCACCGGCAAGGTTGATAACAATACTGCCATCTTCCTCTTCGAACAGATAGCTCAGGTTGCTGGAATCCATTAAAACACAGCCTCCAGGCCGGAGCAGCAGCTTCATCTTCCGGAAAAAATCAGGCAGATTCTCCAACTTTCCGATAATGCCGGAACCGTTCATCAGCATTAGGATAGTGTCGTATTCATCGGCAAACTGTTCATTGAACAGATTGGTTTGTGACACGCTACGCACACCTCGCTGCTTCATCACTTCCACGGAAAGCGGGGAAATGTCGATGGCATGGACCTCTTTGCCGGCTTCTTGCAGGGTAAGGCTATGGCAACCGCTACCGGCACCCACATCCAGAATCTTTCCGGTCGCCATTTGCAGAGCAGTACGCTCCAGCAAGGGCATTTGCTTTTCTGTGCGGAATAGCTCTTCGACGGGAATTTCGTCCTCATCGAATTGTGAAGAGAACACGCGTAGGCGGTCGGCTTTATGCCGTTTAAAGTAATCGGCTATGGCTGCGCCCATCGGGTCCTTGTCGGCAGGCAATAAGGTTCATCCGACATTTGGAGTGATAGTTGTTTAAAGAAGAAAACCGCTGA